>MDTE01191465.1_pt1 | contig 24238 bp, 25 predicted proteins | sample 811231 | NCBI WGS metagenome assembly MDTE01 (sample SAMN05326651, study PRJNA326480) | marine metagenome | isolation source: seawater | place: Indian Ocean: Red Sea | collected 2010 | reverse complement strand
TTTAATTAATTTTTATCATTCAGAAAATAAATTCATTAATTTATTAGCCAACTATGGAATTTTTAGACTTAAAAACCCAACAAAAACGTATACGCAAACCTCTTGAAAAGAGAATTAATAAAATTCTTGATCATGGTGCTTATATAATGGGCCCAGAAGTATTTGAGCTAGAGGAAAAATTAGCAGATTATTGTGGAGTAAAACATGCTATTTCATGTTCATCTGGAACTGATGCACTATTAATTCCACTTATGGCGTGGGGCATCGGCCCAGGCGACGCAGTATTTACAACCCCTTTTACATATGTTGCAACTGCAGAAGTAATTTCTATTCTCGGCGCAACACCTATTTTTGTAGATGTTTATGAATCCACTTATAATATTGATTGTGATAAGTTAGAAATTGCAATTAATAAAGTTATTAAAGAAGGGAAGCTTAAGCCAAAAGCAATTATTCCTGTAGATTTATTTGGATTGCCTGCACGATATAGGCTGATTGATAAAATTGCTAAAAAATATAATTTGAAAGTTATAGAAGATGCTGCGCAAAGTTTTGGTGGTTCAATAAGAAAAAAAAAGGTTGGTACTTTTGGCGATATAGCAGCAACATCATTCTATCCAGCTAAACCTCTTGGATGTTACGGAGATGGTGGTGCTATTTTTACAAATGACGACAAGTTAGCAGAGGAATGCAAAGCTATACGCATTCATGGAACAAAATCTGATAAATATAATAGTGAAAAGATTGGGCTAAATGGTAGACTGGATAGTATTCAAGCAGCAGTTTTATTAGAAAAATTATCAATTTTTGACGATGAGTTGGAAATGAGAAATGAAATTAATTTTTATTACCGAAAATACTTCAACAATGCTCAATATCATCCCAAGGAATATCAATCTGCTCATGCTTTATTTTCTATCGTACTGGGATCAAATAGTAAAAGAAACGATTTTATTGAAAGATTATCAAAAAATAATATACCAACAGTTATTTACTACAAATTTCCAATTCATCTAATGAAAGCTTTTAAGTATTTGGGATATTCAAGAGGAGATTTACCTATTTCAGAATCATTGTCCAATAAAATTGTAAGTTTGCCAATGCATCCTTACATCTCAAGAGAAGATATAAATTCAGTTCAACTTATTACAAAAAACAAATAGATTATTTTAAAATTTGTAATATAAACTAATTCCGCCACTATTAATTTTTTTATCATCTCCATAAAATAACTCAACATTTATATTTTGAATCAAAAAACTATATAAAATTTTATAGCGGATTTTGTTGCTATAATCTGATTGCCATCTCGTGTTATTAATTTTTGACATTTTCAACTTAATTTTTTTGTTTTCTAAAGTATAGCTTAGGCCTAAATGAAAAAGCTTCAATTCATCTCTTGGCCCTCCATCATTAACAAAAGGATTTCCAATTATCATATTTTCATATTTCCATCCGTCTAAATATTGATAATTCCAATAATAATTATCGTTTTGGTATGGAGGATTAATGCAGCAATTTGAGGTATTTAAATATTCCAGAAGAATTTTAGTATTTTTAAGGTAGTTTGTTGCTTCAATGCCCCACAACCCATCTGTCTTATTTGCAAATCTAAGACTACTAGTGTCTTCGAAATAGTGCTGATAGTAAATAGAAAGTTCTTTACCATTTTCTTTTTTTAAATAGTTAAAATCCCAAATGCCTGAATGAGCTCCTAGTGCATTAGCATGTTTTTCTCCCTCAATTAAAGGTCCGTCAGCGGATATAAAAACCTTTAAAAAATCTTTTATTGTATCAGGTTGATTCCCAGGATTATTGATTGATCCAATCTCAGTTGTTGTCCCAGCCCAAATTGCCTCATGCGCCAAACCGACGTTTAAAGAATGTTTTTTTTTGAAATTATAATGAATGTAAACAAATTTCTCATGTAAAAATGGAGCATCTGAGTAATATTGATTTTTTTTAAATTTTGCATGAGATATTCCCCATGTAAAAAACACATCTTTATTTCTTTTGATTTCAAATTTACCGTTTAATCCTAATTTGGGCATTGGTCTAGCGTTATTACTTATTAGCATGTGTCCTGAACTAAGTTCATCATTCATATAATTACTAAAAACTCTATAAAATCTTCCAGCTATTAAATAAATATTATCATTGAAATTATATTGTAAATATGTTTCACCAAATTTTGGTATATCATCATAAGAATAGCCATTTGTAATATTAATTTTTAAGAAGGTTTGTCCCAAAGTTCTGGTATGATAAAAATCGTATGAACTTTCTTTAAAATTTTTACCAAAGTTATTTTTTGAAATCCACCAAGAATCGATATCTGTATGTTGGTTAAACTTAAAACTAAAATTTTTTTCGTTTGGTAAAGCAAAAGATAATAAAAAAACAAAAATTGATAATTTCTTAACTTGGCGTATAAGTTTTGCTTTAAAAAATTTTCTAATATTCATCAAAATTAAAATTAATCGTCTTTTATAACTGATCTTCCGACTAAAGCTTCCCAGTCTTTATCTGGCCTTAATTTTAAATTAGTTTTCCATGCACCGGACAACGTATTTAAATCGATGTTGTTTATTTTTGCATAATTAATCAATGCTTGAACATCTTTTGGAAAGCAGCTTCCTCCAAATCCTGGTTTACCATCAAAGCCAGGAACATTCATGTGTGAATTTCCTACTCTTTCGTCAAGCGAAAATCCATTAACGGCAGCATCCCAATTAGCTCCAGAAATATCTGCTAATAATTTCATTTCATTCATAAATGAGACTTTTGTTGCAAGAAAACAATTATTCATATATTTAATTAGCTCAGCTGTTTCAAAATTTGTTTCTACAATAGGTATTTTAGACCCAAATCTTTTTTGAAAAAGGACAGCTACTTTTTTTGTATGAATTTTTTTACCTCCGATAATTATTCTTGATTGATTTATAAAATCAAAATTTGCATTTCTTTCAGTTAAGAATTCAGGATTAAAAACAATATTTAAGTTTGGATATTTATTTTGAAATTTTTTTGAAGATCCAGGAATTATAGTTGATCTTAGTAAAACAATTGGTTCGGAAAAATTGACTTTATCAATTTCATTTAAACATAAATCAACAACTTCTAAGTTAATTGATCCATCGGGGTTTGAAGGAGTTGGAACAGAAACAAATAAGTAGTCAGAATTATTTACTACTTCATTCAATGAACATTCAGATCTTTCAGGATTTTTATCATAGACTTTAATTTCACAATCTTTCATAGACAAAAATCCATATTTTACAGCCTTTCCAACAAACCCTTTTCCGATAATCCCAATTTTAATCATCTGAAAATATAATTTTTTTATTTTTAATATGATAAGTAAATAATTATCGTAAGAAATTCACTAAACCTCATTTTTAAATATAATGATTGTATAATATTCTTTATTTCTTTATTCTTTTTTATGAAATATGTAGTTACAGGCGGTGCAGGATTTATTGGTTCAAATATTGTTGATTTACTAATTAAAAAAAATCATCATGTGCATGTGATTGACAATTTTTCAACTGGGAAAAAAGAGAATTGCAATCCCGACGCTATTTATCATCATCTCGACATATCAAATCATCAGAAAAACGATGAATTAAAAAAAATTTTAAAAAACGTTGATGGGGTATTCCACTTAGCTGCTTTGGCTCGAGTGCAAGATTCTATAGAAAACCCTATTCATTTTGAAGTTAATAATACTATCGGCACAGTTAACATCCTAAAAATTGCTAGTGAATGCAAAGTAAAACGTGTTGTTTATAGTGCTTCTTCATCGGCTTATGGGAACACAACAAAGCTACCCTCAAAGGAAGAAGATAGAATTGCACCTATTTCACCATACGCAATGCAAAAATATTATGGTGAAGTCTGTTGCAAGACTTTTTCAGAAGTTTATGGAATTGAAACAGTTTCTTTAAGATATTTTAATGTTTATGGAGAGCGACAAAGTCTTGATGGTGCATATCCTTTGGTTATGTGTGTTTTCGCAAAGCAGCGTTTGGAAAATAAACCATTAACTATAAGGGGGGATGGAAATCAAAAAAGAGATTTTACCCATGTTTTTGATATAGCAAATGCAAATTACTTAGCTATGAATTCAAATAAAGTTGGAAGAGGGGAAGTGATAAATATCGGCAATTCAGATAATAGATCTGTAAATGATATTGCTGAAATGATGGGAGGGCCAAAAGTTTTTATTGATCCTGTAATCGAACCCCGAGAGACTCTGGCAGATAATACCAAAGCAAAAGAACTGTTAGGCTGGAGGCCCACCATCAACATTGAAGATTGGGTCCCAAAGTATAAAAAACAATTAAATATAAAAGATGAGTAAGAAAATATTAATAACTGGTGGAGCAGGATTTATTGCCCATCATTTTGTCGATAAAATTTTATCTAGAACAGATTGGGAAATTATTACACTGGATAGACTGGATTTTAGTGGAAACCTAAATCGCTTAAATGAAATTGTCTTAAGTTATCCAGATGAAGTTAAAAAAAGGGTTAAAGTAATTTTCCACGATTTAAAAGCTGAATTAAATCCAGAAATACAATCAATGATTGGAAAGATTGATATAATAGCTCACTTAGCGGCAGGATCACATGTTGATAGATCTATATCACATCCGTTGGAATTTGTTATGGATAATGTTGTTGGAACTGCTCATGTATTAGATTTTGCGAGAAAATGTGAGAATCTTGAAAGATTTGTCTATTTTAGTACAGATGAAATATTTGGACCAGCTCCAAAAGGAGTATACTATAAAGAAAACGATAGATATAATTCTACTAATCCATATTCAGCAACAAAAGCAGGTGCAGAAGAATTGGTTGTTGCATTTGAAAACACTTATGGATTACCATCAATAATTACACATACAATGAATGTTTTTGGAGAAAGGCAAAATCCTGAAAAGTATATTCCTATGGTTATAAGAAAAGTTAGAGATAGTGAAATTGTGACCGTTCATTCAGATTTAAGCAAGACCAAAGCTGGCTCAAGGCATTATATTCATGCAGAAGATGTAGCAGACGCCTTAATTTTTTTATTGAACTATAATATTGCTTCCATTCCACTTGATGATACCGGAGTTAAATGCCAAAAGTTTAATATTGTTGGAAAAGATGAAATAGATAATCTGCAATTAGCTCAATTCATAGCTAAAACTCAAGGTAAAGAATTATTGTATGAAATGGTTGATTATCATTCTCAAAGACCAGGTCACGATTTAAGATATGCCCTAAGTGGAAGTAAGATGAAAAAAATGGGATGGTCACCAAAGTCAGCCTTTGATAGGCTAGAACAAACTATTGACTGGTCTCTAAAAAACGATAGATGGCTTTAAATATAAATTATTTGCAAAGATTTTATTTAAAACTAAATTGATTACATGAAAAATTTTTTTTACACTATTTTATTTTTGCTAAGTGCATTACAAGCACAAGCTTCAATTTTAGATATTAACAGAGTTGGAAACCAAAGGCTTGAAGAGCTGAAAAATGAGTTAATTTCTCAACAAAATATAATTCCTGAAAACAAAGAAGCTGATGATGTTGAATCTGTTCCCGTACAAATTATTAATAAAACAAATATTAAAATTAATAAGGAGTATTTTGGCTACAATTATTTTCAGAGCGACATAAATTTTTTTGATAATACACCAACCCCAGCTGATTTTAGATTAGGAGCGGGTGATGAAATAATTTTATCATTGTGGGGTGAAACGAATTTAAGAGAAAAATTCATTATCAATAAAGATGGTTTAATTTATTACGAAAATATTGGTTTCATTAACTTATCCAACAAAACAGTTGATGAAGCTGAAATCCTCTTGGTAAATGAATTATCAAAAATTTATTCCACTTTAAAAGATAATGAAAGTTCAACTAAATTGATGATTGAGCTTGGTAAGCTAAAATCATTAAATATTTATTTTTCAGGAGAAATTGCTAGACCAGGAGTTCAGCTTGTCCACCCGTTTTCAGATATTTTTGTAGCTTTAATTCAAGCTGGAGGAATTAACATCGAAGGTTCTCTAAGAAAAATACAGTTAATTAGAGATAACAAGATCATTGCAGTAGTTGACTTATATAGTTTTTTTAATAATGGAGTTAATGATTTTTCAAGTTTAAGATTAATTGATGGTGATATAATACACATTCCTGTAATTGAAAATAGAGTTGAAATCAGAGGTGCTGTGCTAAGGCCTGGATATTATGAATTATTAAAATCGGAAGAACTAAATAATTTGATTAAATATGCTGCTGGATTAACTGCTAAAGCTTCCTCAAACGTAACTATAGATACAATAAAACCAATGATTGAACGAACGACGCAAGACAACATAATATCAAGTTTAAATGTTGACTTAACTAAAGATAAGATATTTTTAAATAATGGAGACCAAGTTCTTATTAGGGAAGTTGGTGATTCTTCTTCCAAAGTTGAAATTTTTGGTAGAGTAAAAGTTCCCGGGGCGTACTCTGCTACTAACATGTCATTAAAAGATATTTTAGATATCGCTGGTGGATTTGATGACCCTATTTTTAGAAAAACAATTCAAGATGATATTGTTATTTTAAGAAAAGATGAAAATCAATTTTATAGTGAAGAATTCATTGTAAACTATAATGATGCACATACTTTTTCATTAAATATTGATGATAAAATATTTGTTTATGAGGACATAAATTACAGAAATAGTTTCACTTATCGAATTGAAGGTGAAATAAACAAACCTGGTACTTACCCGCTTACAAAAGGTATCACACTTAAACAATCAATAGATTTAGCAGGTGGCTTGACTGAACTAACAACATATGATAATATTGTAGTTACACAAGAATTCACTGAAGTTGATTTAGATGGAAACGAAAAAATAGTTAATAAAAACGTGGCAAATGCACCATTGGATTTTGAATTAAGTCAAAACACTGTTATTAGTTTAATTCCATTCGAAAACGTAGTTAATGTTGAAGGTAATGTTTATGATCCTGGATTAGTCGCTTACGAAAAGGGTATGACAATGTCTAGTGCGATAATTCAAGCTGGTGGCTACAAACCTTATAGCATGAAAAAAAGAGCATACGTCAAAAGGGCAAATGGAGAGATAGATAAGGCTAATATATTTAGAGGAAGAACTAAAAGATTACTACCAGGAGATACTATTTTTGTACCAAAAAATCCAGATCCTTCTGATTTTGATTTGACAACTTTCATAGCTGATCTATCATCCACTCTTGCTAATATTGCAGCTATTCTTTTAATAGTCGATAATCAAACCGATTAAAAATGAAGTTAATTCTACTGCGCCATGGTGAAAGTCAGTGGAATCTTGAAAACAGATTTACGGGATGGAAAGATGTTTCTCTTACTGAATTAGGAATCCAAGAGGCCATATCTTCTGCAAATAATTTAGTTAAAAAAAATATTCAAATTTCTACTGTTCAAACATCTATTCTTAAAAGAGCAATCGATACAGCTAAAATTGTTGCTGAATTAATAAAATTTCCAATTGAAGAAATCCAATATGATTGGCGATTAAATGAGAGACATTATGGAGCACTAGAAGGTTTAAATAAATCAGAGACAGCTACCAAGTATGGAGAAGATCAAGTTCTTATTTGGAGGAGAAGTTATGATATTCCTCCTCCTCTTTTAGACAAAAATGATAAAAGGCACCCAAAATTTCATACAAAATTTAAAAATATCGATTGTGATTTACCCGTTGGAGAGAGTTTGAAAAATGTCATTGATAGGTTAAATCCTTTTTGGAATGAATATTTTAATCAAATTAAAAATACAACAGGTAATCACCTTATTGTAGCTCACAGCAATTCACTTAGAGCTATTATAAAGGTACTAGAAAATTTGTCTAATAGAGATATTGTTTCAATAAATATTCCCACTGGAGTTCCTTTAGTTTATAGTTTTGACAAAGGAAATAAATTGTTAAGTAAGGAATATCTAATAAATAAAAATGAACTTAAAAGAAAACAAGCCCAAATTATTAGTCAAGGGAAAATTAAGCGGTAGAATTTTCTAATATGAATTTAAAAAATATTAATTCAACTTACCCTAAAACCAAGTCGCAAGTTTGGCTAAGAGAGATGTAATAGGTGAAATTTTTTTTATCAAATCTAATTTTAATAAGAATTAGTGTTTTATTTTTTGGATTTTGTAATATAATAATCACATCAAATTTATTAAGCGTTGAAGATTTTGGAAAATTCACTTTTACTGTGTCTATACTTCAGTTTTTTATTTATTTATTAAACTTTGGCTTTCCTAATGTTTTAGCTATACTAATTCCGAAATCAGAATTCAAAAACACAAAACCTATTTTATTTCGGCAAAAATTTTTCTTATCCGCCCTTTTTTCTCTAATTTTTTTTTCAAATCTAGTACTAAAATTTTTTAATCCAGTTTTACTTTTAATTGTTTTTATTAATGTTTTTTTATGGATTAATGCCTTTGCTTTAAACATTAATAATTATAAAAATTCAACCTTCATTTTTGGTCAATTTCGGCCGGGTGGGGGAGTATTAATTAATTTTCTATTTTTTATTTTTATTTTTTTTAGTTTTCTATCAAATGTCCCATTATCAATTGATGATATCTTTTTATATTTATTTTTTTCTTGTTTAATCTCTTTATGTTTATCAGAAATTTACATTTCTAAAATTTTTAAAAATAATGATTCAAAAGTTAGTATAAGGGAAATTTTAGAAATTTCTATTCCAATTGGTTTACAAAAATCAATAGATCCAATCCAGGAAGCGGTTTTTTTTATTATGTGCAACTACTTTTTATCTGATAGTGAGTTGGGGGTGTTTTTATTCGGATATAGAATCGGAACCTTAGTATGGAACTTATTTGCAACTGTATTAGATGTTAATTTTTCTCCATTGATCTCAAATGATATTGTAAATAATAATTCAAAAAATCTTAATCAATTATTACAGAAAAAAACCATTATTCATTTTTTATCAACTATTTTTTTAGGCCTAATTATATTTTTAATGTATGACTTTATTGTGCAAATATTTTTTCCAAATTATTTATATGCTAAACAATTAATACTGATCTTTATTATAGCTTTATCAATTATTTGTTTTTTTGTAGACACAATCAGCCCTGGTGAGATTATGAGATTATCAAATAAAATTATTATATTTAGATTTATATCATTATCGTTTTATTTAATACCTTTCTTTTTTTCTAACCAGAATATGTACTTATATCCTTTTTTATTTACTTTACAATTTTCATGTGTAAGATTATTGACAACAAAAGAGATAAATCAAAAAATTAAGATAGATTATTTTGTCAGGTTTTATAAGAACAATAATATTAAGTTTTAAAATGAATTTAGATTTTTCAAATTTAAAAGTATTATTAATTGGAGATTTTATGATAGATAAATATGTCTATGGGTCTTCAAATAGAATGTCGCCAGAAGCACCTGTACCTGTATTTATCCCAAATAAATCCTTCTTTTCTCCTGGAGGGGCAGGTAATGTTGCAATGAATTTAAGCTCTTTAGGTGCATCTGTAACTTGTGTAGGCTTTGTTGGAAATGACAAAAATGGTTTAGACTTGATAAACTTTTTAAAAAAAGAAAATATTGATTGCAAAAATATTCAAATAATTGAAGGATATAATACTACAGCCAAAACAAGATTCATATTAAATAATAATCAAGTTTTGAGAATTGATGAAGAGAAGGAATTAATAAATCCATGGGCACCTTCTTCGATTAAGAATCTTAAATCCAATCTTTATGATATTATTATATTTTCAGATTATAATAAAGGGGCCTTAAACAGCAATTGGTTTAGAAATATTAAAAGTAATAACATTTTTGTTGATCCGAAGAAAAATGATTTTTCATTCTATTCAAATGCAAATATTATTACTCCAAACTTAAACGAATTAAAGAAAGCCTCTAAAATTGAAATAAAGAATAATAAATCTCTTGTAAAAGCGTGTAGGCAAATAATCGAATGTTCAAATTTCGATTATATTATTGCAAAAAAAGGTGACCAGGGCATGACCATTGTTGGAAAAGAAAATTTTGTAAAGCATATTAAGGCTTACCAAGTTAATAGCCCAGATGTTACTGGTGCGGGAGATACAGTAATATCTGCTTTATCTTTAGCTTATGCTAAGACAAAGGATATTGAAAAATCAGCTGAATTTGCTAATGCTGCAGCCTCAATTGTTGTTGATAAAATAGGAACCGCCACTGTTAATATTGATGAGCTTAAAAATTTATCTGAAAAATTAAATATAGCTTAATTAAGATTATTCTTTAATGGTGAAACATAGAATTTCCAATCCATAATTTCAATCTGGGAATGCTTGGATATTTCAAAAGATTTATATTCTCTAGTTGGTGTAACGCGTAATTCTTTACCATTAACCAGTAAGTCGATCGGCATTATAAAATTATCATTTACATTTTTCCATCTATAATAAAATTCACTATCAGTTAGGTAATACTCAAGCTGCGGTTGTTTAGGTGTATAAAAATATTGTTCAGCAAAGTACCAATAATCTGTTCCAGTTTTTTCTTTAACTTTTTGAAAAAAATCATTTGTATTTGCAAATCCTTTAGCATTTTCAATCATAAATTCATTCAATATTTCAAACCATATTTTATCATTATTAATAACACTTCTTAAAGTATGCATTACCCATGCACCTTTCATATAGGTATCTCCATGGAGTGCCCAGTGATTTTCATTTTCATTACCTACAATTGGAATCTCATTAACAATTCGATCTTTGATTGTGTTAAGATAATGTACTCCAACTTCATAGCTATTAAATTTATCTTCAAAAAATAAAGACTCTGAATAAACTTGTAATCCTTCATGAATCCAAATATGAGTTGGATCTGACGCTGTAACACTATTACCAAACCACTCATGCCCAGTTTCATGAATTATTAAAGGATCAATAACACCGTACATTGGCCAGCTTTTACTTCTCACGCCATTATACATACTAAATCCATTTCCATATGTAACTGCCGATTGATGTTCCATCCCAAGGTATGGAACCTCAATAAGTTTGTAGCCATCTTCATACCATTGATAATCACCAAAGTATTTTTCATAAAATCTTATCACTTCTTTTGATTGAGGAAAGAAATTTGAAGCCAATTCCTTATTATAATCTAGCACATAATGATTCATAAAATGTGTTTCATTACCTTTTATCAATGTATCTTGAACAGATACATAATTACCAATTTGGACAGATATGTTATAATTATTTATTGGATTTTTTACAAACCATTCATATGAAGTTTTTTCTCCCATATTTTTTATATTTAGTAATTTTCCATTACCTACTGCAACTAAATTTGAAGGAACAGTATAGGTCATTCTAACACTATCTCCTTCAGCTGTAATATGGTCTTTATTAGGCCACCAAATTCTTGCTCCCTCACCTTCACAAGAAACAGCAACCCAGTCGCGATCGTCTTTATCTTTTGTCCATGTAAATCCACCAGCCCAAGGTGGGTTATCTGCACTCTGTGGAATTCCATTATAATAAACGGTAAACTCAAATATACTATCTTTTTTTATAGTTGAAGAAAAATCAACTATTACAGCGTCAAATTCTCTTTTAAAAGATAATTTTTTATTTTTATGAGTTATTTTTTTGACATTCAAATTTTCAGCTAAATCAATCTGTAATTTATTTAAATCTTTAATGCTTTTAGCTTTTATTGTAACAAAACCATCCAATGATTTTTTCTCAATATCAAAGTCAATATTTATATCATAAAATGAAACCCTATAAGATGAACGATTTTCATTAAGATTGCCTATTAAAAGGTTATTTGGAGTTAGTTCTGGTAAATTATATTGATTTCCGTGAGGTCTATTACCCTGACAATTAAGTAGAGTTAATATTGATAAACTAAATATTATTTTTTTCATAATAACTTGTTGCCTTAAATATATTTTTAGCAAAAATGACATAATATAAAATAATGCAAAAAAGTAGCCATAAGATAATTGCAAATGCTTCTTTAATAATAAATAAGATATAAACTGTAGTTAAATAAATAAGCCACTTTACCCAGGTTGGTTGGTTCCAAAGTTTTAAAAAAAGATTCATTTTTTAATCTACCAAAATTTTTTAAAGTTTTCCGTCTTTTCTCATTTGTTTCCTTATGGATGTTGCTGATATTTCACCAATTTCCGTTGGTGGTATATGTTCTATTATCTCATATCCAACACCTCTTCCATAATTTACTGATTCAATATCTGGTATTATTGAAGTAATAACTCTACCATCTGCTATTAAATCCTTTAATTCACCCTGATGAACCATTTTTTCAATTTCTTCAGCGGTCCATGGGTTATTTTCATCAGGCTCTACGTCTCTTATTGCTAGCCACACATTTTTACCCTCTTTTAGTCTTTCATTAATTAGCCATAGGTGTCCTTTATGAAGTGGTTGCCATCTTCCAATAAACATTGAATATTTCATCTTTTATCCTTTACTATTATTTAATCAATTTTTTTTCTTTCAAATGTGTAATTATTTGATCTGATGCTTCATCAAGGCTAATTAAATTATTAACGACATGAATCTCAGGATTTTCTGGCACTTCATAAGGTGAACTAATGCCAGTAAAGTTTTTAATTTCACCCTTTCGAGCTTTGATATACATACCTTTAGGATCTCTATTTTCACATGTATCTAATGAGCTATCAATGAATACTTCAATAAATTGTCCGGCGTCAAATAATTCCCTTACTAATTGACGATCTGACTTGAATGGAGATATAAAAGCAGTTAAAGTTATAATTCCTGAATCAATAAAAAGCTTCGCAACTTCACCAATCCTTCGAATGTTTTCTACTCTACTCTTTTCATTAAAACCTAAATCTTTATTTAACCCATGCCTTACATTGTCACCATCAAGTAAGTATGTATTATATTTCATTTGATAAAGTTTTTGTTCGACAATATTAGCAATTGAGGACTTACCGCTTGCGCTAAGTCCTGTAAACCATAACACAAATGGTTTTTGGCTTAATAACTTATATCTATCTTCATTTGAAATAGTTGTTTGGTGCCAAACCACATTACTCATACATATTCTCCCATATCAGTGGATAATAATCAATTAAAATTTCATATTATATATTTTTCTATAAAAATGCATTGCCTCATAATATATTAATTTAAAATCTTGATATTTATTAGATGAGTCTCCAATTTTTTTTGAAAAATTTTGCGAATTATTAATATTGCCATACCAATGTTCACCCCAGATTCCATCACATTTATGTGGACCTTTAGGCCAAGAAAGCATTTTTTGATCAAAATCTATTTTTAAAAAATCACACCATTCTAACAAATTTTTTTTCGGATTTTTAAGAAAATAATCAGTATCAATAATGTAAAATTGAACCTTTTCTCTTTGCAAAAACTTTATTATTGATAGCTGTTGGGGATACCCTAAATCTAATACGTTATTCAAAACATTTTTTTTAATATAGGAATTTATAACAAATTTAGGATGACGTATTAGAATACAATTTTTAAAATTTTTAATCCATGATAAATCTTCTGCATTTAGTAAATGATGTGCCATATGTTTTTGGTACCATATTTTTTTATTATTAGGAATATTTGAAGTCAGAGTGTTAATGATGTTGTTAAAATTTGTAGGATAGTTATTTATAATTTTTTTTCTCATTGGATGATTAAAACCTGTTTTCTTCAAATAGTGTGCATAAAGCGGTTCATCTGATACAAAGGTATCATTTCTGGATGACCAAGATCTCATTAGTGCAGTTGATATATTTCTTGGACCAGACCAGCAAGCAATCTTCATACTAGCTTATATAGTTTTGAATTTCTTTATTGTAAAGATTTCGAATTTTATTAACTAATGAATTGGTATTTATTGATTTAAGTTTTTTACTTTCAAGTTGTGCTACAGGAATTATGCCTGCAAATGTACCAGTAACGAAAGCTTCATCACAATTTACAATATCACTAAATGTAAAATCTTTTTCAATACAATCTATTTTATTGTTTTTACATATTGAAATGGCTTTACTTCTTGTGATACCATTAAGGCAATATTCTCCAGTTGAAGTCAATACTCTATCATTTTTAATAAAAAATAAGTTTGTGGAATTACATGTACTGATGTTGCCATTAATATCATTCATAATACCTTCATCATAACCTAGTTTATTTGCCTCAATGCTAGCAAGAATACAATTTAACTTACTTAAAGTATTATATTGAGGATTTAGTATGCTTTCATTGGGTCTAATATTCGGCACTCTTCCAATATTAATACCCATTTTATATGTTAAAGGATTTGTTTTTTTGTGCTCAGGTATTATTACAAAATTTATTGGTCCTTCATTTGCTTTCGGATTTTGATATGGTGTAATTTTATTCCCTCTAGAAAAAATCAAGCGAATATGTACATCATCATACATACTATTTTTGTCTAAAACCTTATATATTTCATCAATTATTTCATCTTTTGAAAATGGTATTTGTAATGAAATTCCAAGAGCGCTTTTGAAAAGTCTTTCCAAATGATTTTCAATAAATACAAGTTTAGAATGATGAAGTCTAATTCCTTCCCAAACTCCGTCACCTAATAAAAAACCACTATCAAAAACTGAGATTTTTGCTTTGTTTCGTAAAAATAATTTACCATTGATATTGATAAAAATATTTTTATTTCTATTATCCTCAATGTAAGAATGACTGCTCATATATGTGGGCCCACAGGGACTTGAACCCCGAACCTGCGGATTATGAGTCCGTTGCTCTAACCAATTGAGCTATGGGCCCGTGACAAAAAATAACTTAATATCATTGAAATTGAAACTTATATAAAAAATATTATCTAAAATAAATACTATTTCTCCTTAAAAATCTTATATAAAAAAGTAAAGATAAATGATGGAATTATATTCATGAGTATTTTAGAACGAAAAGTCTTATCTGGAAAACCTGTACCTGAAATTAATTTAGGATTGATAAAGAGAGTGCCAGGGTAATTTTTATTTATTTCGCTATTAAAGCTAATATGCTCACATTCCGAATTCCCATTTTTTACACCTAAATATTTTGAATTGCCGATTCTACTAATTTTATAAATGCCAAAACCGCCAAATGCTGATTGAACAGGAATCAAACCATTATTTTTTTTTATATGAACTATCTTGTTTGATAAAGACTTGAGAACAGCTTGTTTTGGACTAAATCCAGCGGATAAATACTTTTCTCTAGTTATTTTATAATTTTCTTCAACCCAATTTTCTGATCTTAAAGCATAGATATCATAATAATAAATTAGTTGATTTGGAAATTGTGCAGACCAATCTTCATTAATATTAATGGCTTTAACAATTTGATTAAAGGAAATTAAATTACTAATCCCATCGCTATCAAAAATCATTAAATAATCATAAGTCTGATATTCCTCACTTTCATTTAAATACTCTAAATATTTGTTGCGTGCAAATGCAATTCTTGCTGTTCTAAGCTCACCATTTTCAATTTGTGATTTTAAATTACCTAATTTTATTATTTTAATATTTTCATTTCCCAAAAAATTATTCAAATAAGCATGATATTTTTCTGATGAATCTGATTCAATGATCAAAATTTTGAATTGAGAAAATTTCATACCTATATCATATATTTTTTCTATAGATTTAACAAATTTTCTTGATGGATTTCTTGTAGTAGTAGCGAAAAGAATTTTTGAATCTAACATTCTTTTATAATACAAATTTTTTATTCTAATAAAAAAAAATAATTAATCGTTTATATAATTTAATGGTTTGAGATAAAATCAAAATTAAGTGCTTTATACTTCCGAAAATAAGAGCATTTTTGCAATTATTAATTTATATTGATTGACACATGAACTTTGATATAAAAAACATTTTTCTTTCATATAAAAAAGATTTTAAAAAGTATGCAGTTTTATCCTTGATATTTGTTTTATTTTCAATTTTATCTGGAATCCTAAGCGAAAAAAAATATACAAGTACATTCTCATTTTATTCCGAAGGTGATAGTCAGTTGGGACTTTTAAGCACTTCGTCTTTGGCAAGCTCTTTTTTAGGATCAAGCTTTGGTAATAATATTAATTCACTTTCACTAGAAGCAGTAGTCACATCTGATGAAATCTTAAAATCTATGAATGGAAAAAAGTTTAAACATCATAATAGCGAACTTTATTTGTACGAAATTTTTAAACTTGAAGAGTCAAAGAAACTAAATTTCTTGAAGCTTTTTCTAAACGAAATAGAATACAAAGATTTACTATCAAGTACAGTAATTAATGAAGTGAAAGATAAACGTATTAATTTTTCGACAGATTTAAAAAGTAACGTAATAACTGTAAGTGTAGAGTTTGAATCTAGAATATTAGCTCAAGAAGTATCTAATTTTATTATTGATTACGTTAATCAGTACTACGCTAATGTTTTGAATTTAAAAGCATTAGATAAAATTAAATATACTGAACTAAGACTTCAGGAGGTTTACAATTCAATTGAAAAATTGAATGAGGAATATGTTTTATTTCTTGAAGAGAATAAAAATATTTCATCATCACCTCGTCTACTACTTCAAGACGCTGAATATAGAAAAAAAATATCAATGGAAACAGAAGTCTATGTCCAGCTTTTCGCACAATTCGAAATGCATAAGCTTAATAAGGTTGATCAATCTAAATCAGTTTATGTTGTAAATTCTCCGACAGTTTCAGTTTTTCACACTTCTCCAAATATAATTTTAGATATGTTGTTTGCATTATTCTTTTCTTTTATTTTGACTTTTGGTTTTATTGCTTATAAACAAAAGTAAATATTAATGAAGAGATATTTACCTATCCTCGGTTTTTTATTATATCTTTTCTTAACGTTTTCGCATCAATATGGACCAAGGCTTTTTCTTAGTAACAGCCATTCTTTACAACTTGGACAAATTATAGGTATATCTTTTTTTTACCTTTCTTCAATGATACCATTAATTTTAAATAAAGATTTTAAATTTGAATTAGATAATAATTTAATCTTTTTTATTTGCACTTTTTTTGTTTCTTCAATATTTAGTTATGAATTAAAATCAATTATATGGTCTACAATTTACTTTACTAATTGTATTTTATTAAGCAAGCTTCTTTATCATAATTCAAATAATCTCTTTAAATCTTTTATACCTTTTGCTTTCTTAATTTTTGCATCATTACTATTTCAGTTAATATTTTACGGCCTAGATGTAGGTAGGTGGGTTGGAAATTTTCGGCCAGTTAATTTTGCTTCAATAGGATTTTTTATTGGTTTTCTTGGCTTTCTCGGTTCTAATAACACCTTTTCAAGAGTATCTATAGCTTTAATTAGTCTGTTTTTCGCCTCAATAGTTGTATCAAGGGGAATTTTAGTTACTGGAGCTATTTTTTTAACAATTTATTTATTAATCAATTCTTATTTTAATAGTTGGCTTAAATCACTCGTAGTTTATTCCTCTATATTCATTGTACTTCTAATGTTTGCTGTTATAGTTTTCATTCCAAATGTGTTAGTATATTTAGATATTATTTTTGATTTTTTAGATATAACAGATCCTGAAAGAGGTTATGGTTCTGGTTTTACAGGCAGATTAGAAAAATGGAAGTTGTCTTATGAAATTTTTAAATCAAGCCCTATTTTTGGTATAGGTTATGGTTTAAATAGTGATTCTCACAGCGGTTTCTTACAACTCATTTCTGAAATGGGATTATTGGGTTTACTATCATATCTCATTTTAATCTCGAAAGCTATTTCAAATACTTTAATTTCATTAAACCAAGAGTATAGCCATACAATTAATTGTGCTTTAAGTTTTTTGATATCCTTTCAATTTTATGCTTTACTAGAGAGACAATTAATTAACTTTGGATATCCACAAGGTATAATATTTTTATTAATTATTATATTTTGTTTGCAGTTACCAAAATTAAAACAATATAAAAATTAACATAATAATTTTTATTAGCTATTTTATTATTTGTTTATAAATATTAAAATATCAAATGTTTGATAAAATTTTTTCTCTAATAGTCATAATTTTAATTTCACCAATACTTTTAATTGTAACCTTTTTGATTATGTTCAATGATGGATTCCCTATTTTTTTTAGGCAAAAAAGAGTAGGTAAGGATGGAAAATTATTTAAAATCTATAAATTCAGAACCATGGTTAAAAATGCAGAAACCATTCTTCAAAATAATGACAAACTTTTTTCTGAATATGTTAAAAATGGGTACAAAATAGATGCAAATAGAGACCCCAGATTATTATCCTTTGGAAAATTTATGCGGTCTACAAGTATTGATGAGCTACCTCAGTTTTTCAATGTTATTAGAAGTGAAATGAGTGTTGTTGGTCCAAGACCAGTTGTAGAAAAAGAATTGGATGACCTTTATGGAAGTCAAAAAGATATATATTTATCTTTAAAGCCCGGCATCACTGGTTTGTGGCAAGTAAGTGGTAGATCAACTATTAAAGATTCAGAAAGAGTAGCCTTAGATATACAATACGCTAATACTAAAAATATCTTTCTAGATGTTAAAATTATATTCAAAACAGTTATTGAGGTTTTTAAAAGAACAGGTGCTTACTAAAAGGAAATCATTTATAACCCATTAAATCTACAATACCACCTTCATTTTCATTAAAAAATTCTACCAATTCAGAGTCAAATTTTCCTTTCCAATTTTGAGTAATACCTTTTCTAAAAGTGTGAGATTTTTTTGGATCAATGGATGCCTTTACAACTTTTGAAAAGTTCAATTCTGAAATATTTTTTTTAAAAAAATTATTTTTTCTTAAAAATGAATATAACTTATTTATAGTTTTATTTTGTTTATCTTTCATTTCTTCAAATCTCAAAGGTAGAATATGATTGTTCTTTTCCAATTTCCATCCTAAATATGGTTTTAAGCGTTTTCCCACATTTTCGTAATATATTTTTTTTGAATTAATCCCTTCAATTGCTAGCTTTATTCTATCTTTGAGTTTGTGTTTATTTTTAAAAAATTTATGTAAAGAATGAAATTTATTCATATCATATAAGTAGTTAGCTTCAGAAATTACTATATCTCTTGGATCGCGATATATGAAAATCATTAATATTTTTTTTTGTTGTAAAAGTTCTTCAATTTTTTTCGAATAATGAATGTGACCTCTTACAATCTCTCCTGGTTTAATCCTTGAAATTAGTTCAATAATTTTTTTTTCGCTTCTCAATCTATGTGGTCTTGTTGGAGCTTGCGCAATAAAAAATGAGAAATCCTTTACTTCATCGATATTTTTGAAAAATTGATCTGCTAGGTGAGTACCACTTTTAGGTATCGAATTTATAATGATTGACTTATTAGAGCTTGAATGAAATTTCTTCCAAAAAAAAGTGTTAACAATAGAATTGATTTTTCTTATAAGTAATCTAAACACTTTATTTATTTTCAATATACCTTACTACATTATGTAACAAGAACATATATGCTTCCTGAATGGTTGCTGTATTGCTTGAATCAATCGAAACCCTATGAAGATTATCATTATTAAAAGTATTAAACGATTCTTTTCCAGTTATGAAAATTACTGTTAGATTTAATTTCAAAGCTGCATTTATGGCTTTAATAATATTTTCACTTTTTCCGGAGGTAGAAATTGCAATCAGTACGTCACCACTATTTCCAACAGCCTCTACTTGTCTTGAAAAGACATATTCAAAACCAAAATCATTTCCAATTGAAGTTATTAGCGCCATATTTGACGAAAGAGAAATTGCATTTATAGGTTCTCTTTTTTTTTCAAATTTTCCAACAAACTCAGCTGAAATATGATTACTATCTGATGCGCTACCGCCATTGCCGCAAATTAAAATTTTATTATTTTTTTTAATTGAATCTAAAATTATTTCGCCTATTTGAGATATCAATTTACTATCAATAATATTTCTAATTGAGTTGAAATGTTCATCATTATATTTCACAAAGAAATTTATGATATTAATTCTATTAATAAATATTTTTTTTTAAAGAATTAAACGCTATTATTAGGTACAAATCATTTAAAGGAATCATTTATGAAAAAAGCAGTTGTTATGGGAGCCGGAGGATTTATTGGAAGCCATATGGTTAAGCGTCTAAAATCAGAAGGATATTGGGTGAGGGGTGTTGATTTAAAACATACCGAATTTACAAAAACTGAAGCAGATGAATTTATTATTGGTGATTTGCGTGATCCAATTCTTGTTGAGAAAGTTATTGATGAAGATTTAGATTTACTCTACCAGTTTGCAGCCGATATGGGAGGAGCAGGCTATATTTTTGTTGGTGATAATGATGCTAATGTTATGCATAATTCAGCTTTAATAAATTTAAATACTGCACATGAGTGTGTTAAAAAAAATGTGAAAAAAGTTTTTTACTCATCTTCTGCTTGTATGTATCCAGCATATAATCAAACAGATCCAGATAATCCAATGTGTTCAGAAGATAGTGCTTACCCTGCTCAACCAGATAGCGAATATGGCTGGGAAAAGCTTTTTAGCGAAAGATTATTTAAAGCATTTGAAAGAAATTATGGTTTAAACATTAGAATTGGAAGATTCCATAATATTTTTGGTCCAGAAGGTACATGGGATGGCGGAAAAGAAAAAGCACCTGCAGCCATGTGTAGAAAAGCAGCAAAATGTAAGGATGGCGATAGTTTAGAGGTTTGGGGAGATGGACAACAAACAAGATCTTTTCTTTATATTGACGAATGTATTGAAGCAGTACAAAAATTAATGGAATCTAATTTTACAGAACCAATAAATATTGGTTCTGAAGAAATGGTTTCAATCAATCAATTAGCTCAAATGGCTATAGATTTGTCACAAAAAGAAATTACCATAAATAATTTAGAAGGAGATGCCTTCAAAAAAAAATATGGACATGAAGTTCCAATGGGTGTTCGAGGCAGAAATTCAGATAATAAACTTTTCAGAGAAAATATTGGTTGGGAGCCAAACTATCCATTATTAAAAGGTATGGAGCAAACTTTTAAATGGATCCAATCGCAGCTCAACAGTAGTGATTAGTAAATCAAAAATAATAGTATTTGATTTTCCTGGACATCCTTTTCAATATGAGTTGTCTGAAAATCTAAGCTTATTCGATAATTTAGATATCTATCATTTATATAATGCAAAGCAGCTCGGCCCCAAATCTTCTTTTAAGAAAAAAAAAGATTTAAGCGTCATTCAGGTAAATAAAAGTTTTTCAAAGAATTTTTATATTAGATTTTTTGATGAAATCTTATACTCATTCTTAATCTGTCATCAAATTATCAAAATAAAACCTAATTCAATTATATCCTCAAATTGTCCATTAATTCCTCAATTCTTCATTTACTTACTTTGTAAAGTTTTAAAAATAAATTTTATTTTTTGGTTACAAGATATTATAAGTATCGCAGCTAAAGAAATTTTAAAAAAACAAAGAAATTTTTTCCAGAAAATAGTTTCTACTATCTTTTTTAAGATGGAATTTTTTATTTTGCGAAACTCGGACCACGTAATCACCATTTCAAATGATTTTGACAAAATATTAATCAAAAACGGTATTAATAAAAATAATATAACTTGTATTCCAAACTGGGCACCTCTAAAAGACATACCTCAAAAGAAAAAAATAAACTCATTTTCACTTGAAAATAATCTTGAGGATAGCTTTAATATTTTGTACTCCGGAACTTTAGGATTTAAGCATAATCCTGATGTAATTATTGATTTGTCAAAATTTTTGATAAACAAGAAAATTAACGCCAAGATTGTTATGATTTCAGAGGGAACAGCCGTTGAATACTTGAAAAGACAATCAAAAAAAAGTAATCTTAAAAATATAATTTTTCTCCCTTTTCAAAATTTTGATATATTTCCTGAGGTTTTAGCAACTGCTGATATTAGCTTGGTGATGCTTGAAAAAAGCGCAGGGCAGTTTTCAGTTCCATCCAAGTTACTATCAATCTTATGCTCTGGACGTATACCTATTGTTTATGTTTCCAGCAGTAATTTATCAGCAAGAATAGTAACTAATCATAAGTGTGGTTTTTCTGTTGATTCTAATAAAGAATTAAATGAGATGGTTCAATCAATTTATGAAAATTTCAGTAGTTATCAATACATAGCAGACAATGCAAGAAATTATGCTGAAAAGAATTTCGATATTAACATCATAGCAGAAAAATTCAAAAAAATAATTCTATACAAATATTACTAATATCTGTAATCGTCTTTTTTATATGGACCATTAATACTTACACCAATGTATCTGGCTTGATCTTTTGAAAGTTTTGTTAAGTCAGCATCTAGATGTTTTAGATGTATTCTTGCAACCTCTTCATCTAACTTTCTTGGTAAATCATAAATGCCAGTTACAGGTTTATTTTTTGCTAAAAAAACTTGTGCTAAAACTTGATTTGAAAATGATGTTGACATCACAAAGCTTGCATGGCCTGTTGCACACCCTAAGTTAACTAGCCTACCTTCCGCCAAAATAAAAATTTGCTTACCACTTTTGAAAGTATATCTATCAAGTTGAGGTTTTATTTTATCTCTTTTTGCATTTGATTTATTTAATGCATCAACTTGAATTTCATTATCAAAGTGTCCAATATTGCATACAATTGCTTGATCTTTCATTTTTCTCATATGTTTTAATGTAATGATATCCTTATTACCTGTTGTTGTAACAAAAATATTTCCTCTTTCAAGTACATCATCTAGCCTTCTTACTTCAAATCCTTCCATGGCTGCTTGCAGCGCACATATTGGATCAATTTCAGTTACAATAACCTTACAGCCATATGACTTCATTGATTGTGCCGAACCTTTACCAACATCTCCATAGCCACAAACAACAACAGTTTTACCTGCAAGCATAATTTCCGTAGAGCGTTTTATACCATCTGCTAAAGACTCTCTACAACCATAAAGATTATCAAATTTAGACTTAGTCGCTGCATCATTCACATTAAATGCTGGAAACAATAAACTTGCATCTTCTACCATTTGCTGTAATCTAGCTACCCCTGTTGTAGTTTCTTCTGACACTCCAATGATGTCTGGTACAATACTATGCCAATGATTTGGATTTTTTTGATGTACTTTTCTTATAAGTTTTTCAATTACAATTTCTTCTTCAACCTTTGTAGTAATTTTTGGAAGTTTGTTATGTTTGTTAAAATAGTTTTCTAATTCATATCCTTTATGAATTAATAATGTTGCATCACCACCATCATCTACAATAAGATTTGGACCTAGGTTATTTTTGAATGTTAATGCCTGTAATGTACAATCCCAATACTCTTCAAGCGTTTCTCCTTTCCATGCAAAAACTGGAGTTTTAGTTTTTGCAATTGCAGCTGCAGCCTCATCTTGCGTTGAAAAAATATTACAACTTGCCCAACGAACATCAGCTCCCAGATCTTTTAAAGTTTCTATAAGGATTGCTGTTTCAATAGTCATATGCAATGAACCTGTAAGCCTAAATCCTTTAAGGGGTTTTGATTTAGAGTATTTCTTTCTCAATTCCATTAAACCCGGCATTTCTTTTTCAGATATATCAATTTTATCTCTACCTAGCTTAGCTAATTTGATGTCTTTAATTTTGTACGGCAAATTTTCAACAATATTTGCAATTTGTTTTTCAGTTTTTTTATTACTTTTCAAAGTTTTGTATTTTTCTTTTGTTTGTAATCTCATATTTCCTCTTAAAAGTTTAAATGATTAGATAAATTTGTAATCTCCCATGGAAGATTTTTTTTCCCAAAGTGACCGTAGTTAGTTGTTTCTGTAAGGTTTAATTTAAATAGATTAAATTTTCTAATGATACCTAAAGGTGTCAAATCGATATTTTTATAAATCCATTCTGATATATCATTTCTAACTTTACCATCACAGTACACATAAAGCGATACAGGCTCTTTAACCCCAATTGCATAACTGAGTTGGACAGTGGAATTATTTGCTGAACCTGATGCTACAATATTTTTTGCTAAATATCTTGCCATGTATGCGCCACTTCTATCTACTTCTGTGCAGTCTTTTCCGCTAAACGCTCCTCCACCATGAGGTGCATAGCCACCTTACGTATCAACA
>MDTE01131917.1_pt1 | contig 24245 bp, 16 predicted proteins | sample 811231 | NCBI WGS metagenome assembly MDTE01 (sample SAMN05326651, study PRJNA326480) | marine metagenome | isolation source: seawater | place: Indian Ocean: Red Sea | collected 2010 | reverse complement strand
TAATATTTCATTGAAATTTTATAGTTTATTTTGTAGATAATATAACAAAAAAAAAATTAGAATGTTAACTGTTTCTGATTTATCCTTTCAATTTGGGAAAACAATTTTATTTAATAGCGTTAATATTTCATTTTCAAATGGAAATTGTTATGGAATAATTGGAGCTAACGGATCAGGTAAATCAACTTTTCTTAAAATTTTATCAGGAAAATTAAAACCCTCCTCAGGTTCAGTTTTATTGGAGTCTAATAAAAGAATTTCTGTTCTTGAACAAGATCACAATGCTCACGACGAATTTTCAATTATTGATACTGTATTAAGAGGAAATAAAGATTTATATACAGTTAAAAGAGAAATGGATTTAATTTATGCCAAATCAAATTTTTCTAACGAAGATGCTGATATAGTAGGGGAGTTGCAAAATAGATTTGAAGAAATGAATGGTTGGAATGCTGAATCTGACGCATCAACATTATTATCTAACATAGGAATTTCTGAGTCGTTACATACTAATTTAATGAGTTCATTAAGTGGTATTGAAAAGGTGAAAGTATTAATTGCACAATGCATTTTTGGTAATCCAGATGTACTTATAATGGATGAGCCAACTAATGATTTAGATTACGAAACAATAAATTGGTTAGTTGACTTTTTACAAGCATTTGAAAATACTGTAATTGTTGTATCTCACGATAGGCATTTTCTAGATTCAGTCTGTACTCATATTTCTGATATAGATTTTGGAAAAATAACAAACTTTACAGGCAACTATTCTTTTTGGCAACAATCTAGTCAATTAATCTTGAATCAGAAAAAAATAGCTAATAAAAAATCTGAGGAAAAGATTAAAGAATTAAAGGAATTTATTGCCAGATTCTCAGCTAATGTATCAAAATCAAAACAAGCAACTTCAAGAAAAAAAATGTTAGATAAAATTAATATTGATGAAATTAAACCTTCATCTAGGAAATACCCTGGAATTATATTTGAAAATTCAAGAACTTTGGGAGATCAAATTCTTAACGTTGAAAATTTATCATATATACATGAAAACATCAAATATATACCAAAAATAACCTTTAATGTTAACAAGGGAGATAAAATTGCTTTAATATCAAAGAATCCGAAGGTTTGTAACTTTTTTTTCGATATAATAACAAATAATATAGAAAATACTAGTGGTCAGTTTAATTGGGGAGTTACAACAAAATACGAATATTTACCTGTAGATAATAGCAAATATTTTAACAGTGAAGAAAATATTTTAGATTGGTTGTCAAAATTTGTTGACAATGAAGAAGAAAGTGATGAACTTTATTTAAGAAGTTTTTTTGGAAAAATGCTATTTAATGGAGATGAAGTATTCAAAAAAATAAATGTGTTGTCTGGTGGAGAAAAAGTTAGATGCCTATTATCAAAAATAATGATGGCAAAACCAAATGTTTTACTACTTAACGAACCAACAAATCATTTAGATCTTGAATCAATCACCGCCTTTAACAATGCGTTAAAACTTTTTAAAGGAAATATTATTGTAACTTCTCAAGATTTTGAATTTTTAAACACATTAATTAATAGAATTATTGAAATTACGCCAAATGGAGTAATTGATAGATTGTCTACATATAAAGAATATCTTAATAACAAAGAAATTAAAGCTTTAAGAGAAAAACTATACCAAAACTAATTCTCTAGAACTTTCAAACTTTTTTTTAATTGATCCTTATGGACATAAACTTCAACATAATTTGGAGATAGATTCCCAAAACCAGCAAGAGCTGATGATTTTGAAACATCTTTAACTATTGGATTTATTCTGTGTTTTTTTAAAAGATTAAGTATTTTATATAATTCAATATGAGAACAGTCAAGTAATTTAACAAAATCACTCAAAATTACTGAGATTTGTCATATTTATTATTCCAAATATATTTATTAAAGTTTTTTCCTAGTGAAAATCCATAAAAAATAAATATTGAAGCAACAGCTTTAAACATGAAGAAAAAAATCATAAAGAATGATGAGACACTAGCTGATTTAGAAAACAAACCTGCAGGAGTTATCTCAGTTAAAAATAAACTTAATATAATCATGAATACAATTAAATTAAGGATATTTTTAAATGGCCACATTAAAAGTTTTCTAAATGGACTTAAATCATTTCCCCATTTGTGAATTAAATAAAAATAATTATTACCTAAATTGATGAATAAAAGAGGGTCGTCGAAGTTTTTAAGTCTAAACATTTTTGAAGGTGCCATGATTTTAAAGTTAGATATTAATGATCCGTGGTTTGCTTTAAAACTATTTATTTTTTTAATTCCCTCCTCAGGAATTTCGCCTTTAAAGTATTTTAAATCTAAAAATCTAAGCCTATAATCTATACATAAAGATTTAATATTATCAATATGATAGATTTTATCAGTATCTAACTTATTAACATCAAAATCATCTATTTTTAAGACTAATTCACTTTTTAAGAAGTTATTGTTTAATTGATATTGATTTAATTTTTTTTCAATATCTGTGGGGTTTAAAATATTCAGTTTCATCATCTAACAACATTTTTTTTATAAAATTAGCTATAAAAAATTAATTACAAAAAATTATTTTCTTATTTCCGCATTTAATTTTTTTTTAAATTCTAAAATTAATTTATTTATAACTTGATCAACCTTATTATCTGTTAAGGTTTTATTTTTATCAATAAAGGTGAAACTTATTGCATAAGATTTTTTATTTTGTGGTATATTTTCTCCTACATATACATCAAATAATTCAATTTTTTTTAAAATATTTCTTTCAACTGAATAAGAAATTTGTTTAATAGATTCATATTCTATGTTTTTATCCAGCAAAATTGAAAGATCTCTTTTAATTAATGGAAATTTTGAAACTTTATTAATTGAAATTTTTCTAGTTAAAAGTTTACATATTAAATCAAAATTAATTTCAGCAAAAAATAAAGAATTATCTATAGAGTATCTATTGATTATTGATTTATTTACCTCTCCAAAAGAACAAACGACAACATTGTCTTTTTCATAATTAATTGAATCAGAAAAAATATTAGATTTATTTTTAGATATTTTAAAGTTAGTAATTTCAAGATTGTTAAAAATCATATCGACATAGCCTTTTAAAACAAAAAAATCCGTCTCTACTTGATTATTATTCCAACGATTTTCATATAAATCTCCACAAAGCATTATTCCAATTTTTTTTATTTCAGAAAAACTATTAGATTTTTCATTATGATATATAGATCCAAATTCAAAAAGTTTTAAATTATTATTTTGCCTGTTAATATTATATTTAGCATTATCAATCATAGAATAAAGCATAGAAGTTCTAAGTTCAGAATATTCAATACCCAAAGGATTTAAAATTTTAACTGCTTTATAGGTATGGTTTTGATTTTTTGGTGAGGTGAGTGAATTGTTTAATACTTCATAAAAACCTAAGTTTATTAATTTATTAGAAATTTTATTTTGCAAAGATTTTTTTTCAAATATTGTAGGACTAGGATAAAAAGAGATTAATTTTTTATTTCCCTTAATATTATTAAATCCATATATTCTTAAAATATCTTCAATTACGTCAATATCTCTTTTGACATCAACTCTGTAGCTTGGAACTTTAATTAAAATTCCGTCAGAGGTTAAATTTAAAATTTCAACCTCGAGGGATTTCAAAATGTTAATTATTTTATTACTTTCTATTTTTTGTCCTATAACATTAAATAATTTATTAAAACTCAAAAAAATAGGTTCATCTTTAGAATCATTTAAGTTGAATTCTTGTATTTCAGATGAAATTTCACCCGACGCATACTCTTTTATTAATAAAGCAGCTCTTTTAAGGGCAAACAAACAATTATTAGGATCTATTCCTCTCTCAAATCTGTATGAAGATTCTGTTTGAATATTGTGTTTTTTTGAAGTTTTCCGTATAGATTCTGGATCAAAGTAGGCACTTTCCAAAAATATATTTTTAGTTTTATTAGATACTCCAGAATCTAAACCTCCAATAATTCCAGCTAAACAAAGAGGTTTTTTTTCATCACAAATAAGAATATCATCATCACCAACGTTTATAATTGTATTATCTAAAGTTTTAAATTTTTGTGGTTTTTTAATTGATTTAACAATAACTTTACCACTTATTTTGTTTGCATCAAAAGCATGAAGAGGTTGACCTATTTCATGTAAAATTAAATTTGTTATATCAACAATGTTATTGACTGGATTAACTCCAATTGAAATTAACTTATTTTTTACTTTATTATTTGATTCACTTACTTTTATATTAGAAATAGTTAATCCATAATATTTTTTTACTAATATTTTTTTTTCAACATTTACCTTAATTGAAAAACTATTATTATCAATTTTAAATTTATTGTTATTTTTTGTCATCCATTTAAATGGAATATTTTCATGAATTAATTTTGCTTTTAAATCCCTTGCAACACCAAAATGACTTAAAGCATCGCCTCTGTTTGGCGTAATCCCAATTTCTAATATGTAATCTTTTTCACATTTATAAATATTGTTTAATGAAGTGCCAATTTTTGTATTTGAATCTAATTCAAGAATTCCTTCATGAGAATCACCTATATTTAGTTCGTATTCAGAACAAATCATTCCCTCACTAATTTCTCCTCTAATCTTAGTTTTTTTAATTTTAATTTCATTATGATTTTTATCATACAAAGTAGAACCTACAGTTGCTACTGCAACTTTTTGTCCCACTTTTACATTGTTTGCTCCACAAATAATTTGTTTATTTACACTTTTACTAATTTCTACTTCAGTTATTTTTAACTTGTCAGCATTTGGGTGCTTGTAACACTTTAAAATTTTACCAACTAAAATTCCTTCAAGTGAACCCTTTATTGTTTCATAACTTTCTAATCCTTCAACTTCAAGTCCAAGATTGGTTAAATATTCAGAAATTTCATTGACTGTCAAATCAGAACTTAAAAATTCACATAACCAATTTTTTGAGATTTTCATTTACGAAAGTATTTAACAAAGATAATAATCTTATAAAAAAAATTAGCTAATATAATTCCATATATTTTTTTCGCCCTTATAGATTGATTTATAAACTCTATTTAAGTTTAAATTATTTTTATTTAACAACTCAGGATCTTTGTTTAGTATTTCTATTGCTAATTCTCTTGTTGTTTTTATTAATTCCTGATCACCTAGTATATCAACAATTTTAAATTTTATTAAACCACTCTGTTTAGTTCCAGAAACATCACCAGGACCTCTTAATTTTAAATCAACATCAGCAATCTTGAATCCATCGCTGTATTCTACCATTGTATTTAATCTTTTTTTTGAATCATCACTCAATTTGTTGGAACTCATTAATATGCAATAACTTTGATGATCACCTCTTCCAACCCTTCCTCTTAATTGATGTAACTGGGATAATCCAAACCTTTCTGCACTTTCAATTAAAATAACTGATGCATTAGGAACATTTACTCCAACCTCAATAACTGTAGTTGCAACCATAATTTGTGTTTTACCATTTACAAATCTTTCCATCTCATAATCCTTATCTTTTGATTTCATTCTACCATGAACTATACTAATTCTAAATTTTGGTAATGGAAAATATCTTGAAATACTTTCAAAACCATCCATTAAGTCCTTGTAATCCATTTTTTTTGATTCCTCAATCAATGGATAGACAATATATATTTGTCTTCCTTTTTTTATCTGACTAGAAATAAATTTAAAAACATTAAGTCTTTTTGAATCACTTCTTAAATATGTTTTAATTTTTTTTCTTCCAGGAGGCAATTCCTTAATTGAGGAAATATCCACATCTCCATATAATGTCATTGATAAAGTTCTGGGGATTGGAGTTGCTGACATTATTAATATATGAGGTGGAATTAAATTTTTTTTCCATAATCTAGATCGTTGAGCAACTCCAAATCTATGCTGTTCATCAATTATTGCTAGTCCTAAATTTTTAAAAATTATTTTTTCCTCAATTAATGTATGAGTACCAACAATTAAATTAATGTTTCCGTTTTTTAGTTCAATATTGATTTCTTCTCTTTCTTTTTTTTTTGTCGATCCTGTCAATAATGAAATATTTAAATTTAAATTTTGAGAGCTTTTTTTAATTGATTTGTAGTGCTGAATTGCAAGTATTTCAGTCGGTGCCATTAAACATGCTTGATAATTGTTGTCAATTGCAATTAAGCTAGTCATGAATGCTACAATTGTTTTACCTGATCCAACATCTCCTTGTAAAAGTCTATTCATATGTTTACCAGTTGCCATGTCATATCTTATTTCTTTAATAGCTCTTTTTTGATCATTAGTTAAATCAAAACTTAAATTATTTTTATAAAACTTATTGAAATAATAACCAACTTTTTTAAAAACCAGACCTTTAATTTTATCTTTTTTAATTCTTTTATTTCTAATTAATTTAATCTGAAAAAAAAATAATTCTTCAAATTTTAATCTATAAATTGATTTATTTAAAATATTATGATTTTCAGGAAAATGTATGTTACTTAAAGCTATATTTCTACTAATTAAGTTATATTTTCTTATTATATAATCAGGTATGGTTTCAACTAAATTATTGGTGATTTTAAAAAATAAATTTTCAATTGAGTTCCTAAATACTTTTTGTGTAATACCCTTGGAGACTAATTCCTCTGGAATGGAATATAATGGATAAATTTTTAACTGTTTTTCTTTTATAAATAAATGTTGTAAAACAAATTCTGGATGGACTAGGGAAGGAGTATTTTTAAACCAATTTAATTTGCCAAAAACTACATATTTTTCATTAATTTTCAATTTATCAATAACCCATTTGTATCCTCTAAACCATACAAGATTTATTTTTTGATTATTGCTTTCCAATTCTGCAATTAATATTTTTCTTTTGAATTGTTTTTTAATAGAATAATTAATTATTTTTCCGGTTAATTGAATTTCAGACGTACTTCTTGGTAAATCATTAAGATTATAAAATCTTGTTCTATCAATATATCTAATAGGAAAATAGTTAATTAGATCATTATAGTTAAAAATTTTTAGTTCGTCTTGCATCAACCTGAACCTAGTAGGTCCAATTCCCTTTAAAAATTCAATTGATGAGTTAAGAATATTCATTAAAATTGATCTAAGAATTAATTGACATAATATTGTTGATAAGATAAAATGTTTTAATTACAAAAAATATATTTTAATATTTAATTTTCTAAATTAAATGTAATTGCAAAATAAGTGCTAAATAATTTAAATAAAAATTTTGATGTCCTAAATGATGCTCAAAAAAAAGCAACTTTTCATATTGATGGACCTTTAATAATAATTGCTGGTGCTGGCTCAGGAAAAACAAGAGTTTTAACTTATAGAATAGCTCATTTATTAAATACTGGAGTAGATTCGTTCTCAATACTTGCTCTAACATTTACAAATAAAGCTGCAAGAGAGATGAAAAGTAGAATTTCTAAAATAGTTGGTGAATCAGAGGCTAAAAATTTATGGATGGGTACTTTTCATTCTATTTTTGCAAAAATTTTAAGAATTGAAGCAGATAAAATTGGTTTCAATTCAAATTTTACAATATATGACACTCAAGACTCTGAAAAATTAATAAGGTCAATAATAAAAGAAAAAGGGTTAGATAAAGACATTTATAGGCCTAAAATAGTGAGAAATAGAATTTCTATTCTAAAAAATAATTTAATTACAGTAAACGGTTATTTTAACAATCCTGAACTTCTAGAATCAGATAAAATTTCAAAAAGACCCTTTACTGGTGACCTATATAAAGAATATGTTAGAAGATGCTTTAGATCAAATGTTATGGATTTTGATGATTTGTTACTTAAAACCAATGAATTATTAAATAATAACCCTGAGGTTTTATTTAAATATCAAAATAAATTTAAATATATATTAGTAGACGAATATCAAGATACAAACCATTCTCAATACAAAATTGTAAAAATGTTAGCTGACAGATTTCAAAATATATGTGTAGTGGGTGATGATTCTCAAAGTATTTATTCGTTTAGAGGCGCAAATATTGATAATATTTTAAATTTCAAAAAAGATTATCCTGATTCAATTTCATATAAGCTAGAGCAAAATTACAGATCTTCAAAAAATATTGTAAACTCAGCTAATTCAATACTTAAGTATAATAAAAACAAACTCGAAAAAACAGTTTGGACAAATAATAATGAAGGAGAAAAAGTTTTAATTAATTCATTTAGAACAGATTCAGATGAGGGAAGGTTTGTTGTTAATGACATAATTAAAAACAGATCAATTCAAAATAAAGAAAACAGAGATTTTGCTATTTTATATAGAACAAATGCTCAATCAAGGTCTATAGAAGACGCTTTAAGAATAAACAATGTACCATATAAAATTTTTGGAGGTTTATCATTTTATCAGAGAAAAGAAATAAAAGACGTTTTAGCATATTTAAAATTAATATTAAATAAAAATGATGAGGAAAGCTTAAAAAGGATAATCAATTATCCTCCAAGAGGAATAGGGCAAACAACCATTGATAAATTATCTGTTGCATCTAATGAGATGGGGATGTCAATTTTTGAATTCATTGAGAAGGAAAATATAAATAATCTCAAAATAAACAATACTACAACTGAAAAATTAAAAAATTTTGTTTATATGATTAAAAATTTCAGTTTATTAAATGATAAAATGAGCGCTTATGAAATAACAAAGGAGGTTATTGGTAGGATCGGAATAATAGATCATTTAAAAATTGATTCATCTCCAGAGGAAATCAATAAAATACAAAATATTGAGGAATTATTAAATGGAATTAATGAATTGAAAATTATTGATGATGAATTAATTGATTCAAAAATTAAATTATCAACATTTCTTGAGGATGTTTCTCTTGCTACAGATTTTGATGACAAAAAAAATAATAATGATAATTCTGTTTCTTTAATGACTGTACATTTAGCGAAAGGACTTGAGTTTAGTGATGTTTATATTGTAGGTTTAGAGGAAGACTTATTTCCTTCTCCTATGAATATTGACTCTAGAAATGGACTTGAAGAAGAGAGAAGACTATTTTATGTGGCATTAACAAGAGCAAAAAACAAGGTTAATATTAGCTATTCCCAAACAAGGTATAGATGGGGTAATTTAGATTATTGTGAACCAAGTAGATTTATATCAGAGATTGATCCTCTTTATGTTGAAAATAATTCAGTAAATGAAGAAAAAAACAAAATCCAAATAAAATCTGAAAGTTTTAATTCAATCAATAAACCTAATGCCAGCATGATAAAAAAACTAAAAAAAATTGATTTGTTTTATAAAAATAAAAATGTTAAAAAAAATATTGATGTTGAATCCGGTATTTATGTATATCATGAGAGGTTTGGTAAAGGTTTAGTTACTTTAGTTGAGGGAACGGGTTCTGATAGAAAAGCATTTATAGATTTTGAGAAATTTGGAAGAAAAAAGCTATTACTGAACTTTGCAAAACTCAAAATTCTTAATAAAAAAAGCCCTTAAATAAGGGCTTTTTTCTTTATTGAGCTGCAGTCATTCCTTGATTAATCAAATCATAAAATTGATCTAGTTTAGGTAAAACTACAATTCTAGTCCTTCTATTTTTTGCTCTATTTGATGAGGTGTTATTATCGAAAAGAGGAACATAAGAGCTTCTTCCAGCAGCTGTCATCCTTGAAGGTGGTACTCCAAAATCTTTTTGAAGAACCCTAACAACTGATGTTGCTCTTTTGACACTAAGATCCCAATTATCAACAACACAATCATTACTAATCGGAACATTATCTGTGTGACCCTCCACCATAAATTCAATTTCGGGCTTGTCAAGTACCACTTTAGCAACTTTACCAAGAACGTTTTTAGCTCTTCTAGTGACAACTGAACTTCCACTACTAAATAAAAGTTTATCAGAGATAGATACAAATACAACACCTTTTTCTACATTAACTTCTATATCATCATCATTAAGATCACCAAGTACTCCTTTTAAGCTAGTAACTAAAGCAAGTGTAACTGAATCCTTCCTTGTAACTGCATCTCTTAGCGTCTTAATTTTTAAATCTTTTTCTTTCATACTTTCTAGAGATTTTTCTAAATTTTCAGCACCTTTTTGAGATAAAGTAGTCATATTCCCAATATTATTAATTAAATCTTGATTATTTGCTTTTAAGAATTTAATTTGATCATTTGCAGAATTAAGACTCGCAAGTGCTAAATCTCTTTCATCATTACAAGAATTTAATTTAATAGTAACACTATTTAGAGCATCGTTTGTTGTTTTCTGTAGTGCCTCTAGTTCAGAAAATTTTTTTTGAGACACACATGAGGAAACAAAAATACCTATTAAAACAATTGAAATGTGTTTAATATACATACGTTTAAATTTAAAGTTTTTTTTATAATATGGTAAAATTAAGTTTTTTTGTCATTTAAGCAACAAATAATTAAAAATTATCCTTTCTGAATCTTATATATTCATAAATTATGCTATTATGTTCATAGTATTTTTTTGAGTTGAATATTTTAGTTCTTTTATTAAATACTTTTTTGAAATTAAAAATTAAATATAAATATGATTTTATTATCATTAATGAGGTTAAAAATTTCCCTCTAATTAAAAAAAATATAAACAATAAAAAATCAATAAAAAATCTTCTTATTATAACTGAAAATAAGCTTTTTCCAGGTAAGTTTTTTAATAACGTAAGAAGAGAATTTCTAAAATTAAAATAATCTTTTTTATAATTATTATTAAGAGTTGATGCTCCTTTATGATAAATATGAGATTCACCAATACAGAAGACATTAAAGCCTTGATTAAAAGCTCTCCAACACAAATCAATTTCTTCTTGATGCATAAAAAATGAATTATCAAAACCATTGAGTTTATTAAAAATTTTTTTTCTAATTATAAAACAAGCTCCAGATGCCCAAAAAATTCTAAATGTGTTATTATATTGATTTAAATTTTTTTCTATTTTATCATAAATTCTACCTCTACAGTATGGGTAACCGTATTTATCAATGAACCCACCCCCAGCACCAGAATAATCAAAATAGTCAGGGTTTTTTAAATCAAGTAAAAGTGGTTGAGCTATATCTATCTTATTATGTTTGAAATTTTCAATAATTGGTTTTATCCAATTTTTTGTAACTTCAATGTCATTATTTAAAAGTATATATATATCCTCTTTAACATGTTTTAAACCCAGATTATATCCTTCAGCATAACCATAATTCTTATTTAAATTTATTATTTTAATTTTTGGATAATTTTTATTTACAAATTGAATGGAATTGTCAGTTGAGAAATTATCTATGATATAAATTTTGGCTTCCTCAGAAAAATTTATTACTGAAGGTAAAAATCTTTTTAGCAGTTTTTGACCATTCCAATTAATTATTACTACAGCAACTGTATTGTTCAATATTTATATTTTGGAAATTCGTCTATGAATTTAATAATTTTTGACTTATTGTCAATTGTAAATTTATAATGATGTAATCCATTTGTAATCAAAAAAAATTTAGATTTAAACTTTATGTTATACCTGAAAATTTGATCAAAAGTTTTTTGTGAAATTTTCGTAGTTGTTGATTTGCATTCTATTAAAATTAATATTTCTCCATTTTTATCAAAAACAACTATATCATACCTTTTCTTTAAATTATTATAGATTAAAGTTTTTTCGACATTAATGTGAGATATTGGATATTTATACTCAGAGATGATGTACTTAACACAATTTTGCCTTACCCATTCTTCATTACTTAAGATGACATATTTTTTTCTGATTTCATCAAAAATATAATCTCTATTTTCTTTACTTTTAATTTTAAAATTAAAATTTGGAAAATTTAACTTAATCATATATTGAATGGTTTATAAAAATATAATTAAAGATATTGATAATAATATTATCTCACCTATATATTTATTGTACGGAGAAGAGGAGTATTTTATTGATTTAATTTGTGATAAATTAATTAATAAAATTATTGATAAATCAGAAAAGGAATTTGATTTAAATATTTTTTATGGAAAAGATTCTACAATTGAAATTATCACTGAAAGTCTAAAAAAATATCCAATGATCTCAGATAAAAATGTGGTTGTTTTAAAAGAGGCTCACATTTTAAAATCAAAGCTCCATAAATTAAATCAGTTTTTAAAAAAAAATATTGTAAATACAATTCTAATAGTTTGCTATAAAGAAAATAAAATTGATAAAAGAAAGGAATTTTATAAGCATTTTGAAAAAGCTGGAGTAATCTTTGAATCTAAAAAATTATATGAAAATCAAATTATTGATTGGATAAAAAACAGAGTTTATGAATTAGGTCTCAAAATAGATTATGATTCAATAAAAATTTTATATACTTTTCTTGGAGACAATTTAAATAAAATTGACAACGAACTTAAAAAGTTAGTTATTAACATGAATCCAAATGATTTAATAACAAAAAATGTTATACAAGAAAAAATTGGTTTCAACAAAGATTATAATTTTTTTGAACTTCAAAAAGCATTAGGAAAAAGAGATCTAAAAAACTCTTTGAAAATAATAGATTTTTTAAAAGATAATTTAAATAAAAATCCGTTAGTTGTAATAATACCCACTATTTTTAATTATTTTCAAAAAATTTTAATGATAAAATTTTTAGGAAATAATAATCTAGCAAAAGAATTAAATATTTCAAGTTTTTTTTTAAACGACTACATTCAGTCATCAAAAAATTTTACTTTACAAGAATCATTAAAAATTATTAGTTATTTAAAGGAAGCTGATTTTAAAAACAAAGGAATTGATTCAAAAATGAGTCATGAAGATATACTAAAAGAATTAGCTTACAAAATTACAAGAGTTAGCTAGAATAATTTTTTATATTTTACTGGATCATATTCATTCATAATTGAATAGATTTTTTCAAAAATGTCATCAGATGATGGTTTTGAAAAATAATCACCATCACTTCCATAAGCTGGTCTGTGCTCACTTGCCGTTAAACACATTGGTGAACTATCTAAAAATTTATAAATTTTTTGATTATTAATTAATTGATCTAATATAAAAGCTGATGCACCACCAGGAACATCTTCATCGACAATAAGAAATCTGTTTGTTTTTTTTATACTTTTTGATATATTTTGGTTTAAATCAAAAGGAATCAAAGTCTGAATATCGATCAATTCTACACTGATATTTATGGCTTTCAAGTCATCTAAAATTTCAGATATTATATTTATTGTCGAACCATACGATATAACTGTTATATCAGTTCCTTCATTAATTATCTCAATTTCTCCAACTTTAATCTTAAACTCTCCTAAATTTTTTGGGAGTTTCTCTTTAATCCTATATCCATTTAGAGGTTCAATTACAAGTGCAGGTTCATCACAATCCATTAAAGAGTTATAAAACCCTGCAGCATTTGTCATATTTCTTGGAACGATTATATTTATTCCTTTTAATAAATTTAACAATCCACCCATTGGAGACCCGCTATGCCATATTCCCTCAAGTCTATGTCCTCTTGTTCTTACAATTAAAGGAACAGATTGTCTCCCTACAGTTCTATATAGGTAAGTAGACAAATCATCACTTAATGTTGCCATGCAATAAAGAATATAGTCTAAATATTGAATTTCAACAATAGGTCTAAAACCTCTTAGTGCGAGGCCAATACCTTGTCCAATTGAGCTTGCCTCTCTAATACCCGTATCTGATACCCTGTGTTCACCATATTTTTTTTGCAAACCCTCCAATCCCTGATTTACATCACCAATTAAACCAACATCTTGTCCAAAAATTATTAAATTATCGTATTTTTCCAATAACTTATCAAAATTATCTCTTATAACAATCCTACCATCTAATAAATTATTGTTTTCATATACAGGATTGATGCTATTCACTTTTCTAAGACTATACTTAGATTCACTGTAAAGAAATGAACTAAAATTTTTTTTGTAATGTTTAATCTTTGATTCAAACCAATTTTTAAATCCATTTGTGACGAATTCGCTATCTTCTCTAAGATGTCTAAGAATTTTTCTGCAAGTTGTAAATACTGATTTTAAATTTGGTTCTTTGACAGATAAAAGTTGAATTTTTAGTTTTTGAATTTGACTTACTTTATTAATATCTTTTGATATTATATCCTCAATATTTGTTATTAATTCATTTCTCAATTCAATTATTGGATCTAAATAATTTTTCCATGCAAGATTTTTTGCATTTTTTACCTCGTTTTTAATGTTTTCCTCTATTTTAATTAAATCATTTTCTGATGAAATACCGTTTTTAATGACCCAATCTCTCATTTTTAAATTACAATCAAATTCTGCTTCCCAATTTAATCTATTTTTTGATTTATACCTCTGGTGAGAACCAGATGTGGAGTGACCTAAAGGTTGAGTTAACTCTTTGACATGTACTAAAACTGGAACATGATCTTCTCTTGCAATTTTTTCAGCATATTTATATGTTTTAATTAATTCTACATAATCCCAACCATTAACTGTTAAAATTTCAAATCCAACTTTATTTTCATCCCTTCTAAATCCTTCTAGGGCTTCCGAAATACTTTCTTTAGTGGTTTGATGTTTATTATGAACAGAAATACCATATTCATCATCCCAAACACTAATAATTACAGGAATTTGTAATACTCCACACGCATTTATTGACTCAAAAAAAAGTCCTTCACTGGTTGCAGCATTACCAATAGTTCCCCAAGCAATTTCATTACCATTATTTGAAAATTTATTTGAATTTTTGAATTGGTAATTTCTGTAAAGTTTTGAAGCTTGACCTAATCCAACTAATCTTGGTATTTGACCTGCTACTGGAGAAATATCTGATGAATGATTTTTTTGATTTACTAAATCATAAAAATCACCATTTTGATCATTACTTGGTGTAACAAAATGACCACCCATTTGTCTTCCGCCAGACATTGGTTCCATTTTTAAATCAGTATTGGCATATAATGCAGAGAAAAAATTATTTAAAGTTAATTTTTCTTGTGAAAATAAAATTGTTTGATCTCTATAATATCCAGCTCTAAAATCACCATTTTTAAAAAATTTACTTAAAACAACCTGAGGTAGTTCTTTACCATCTCCAAAAATACCAAATTTCGCTTTTCCTGATAAAACTTCTCTTCTTCCCAAAAGACTGGCTTCTCTACTTTGAAATATAACTTTGTAATCATCAATTACTTGTTTTTTATACTCCTCGTATGTTAATTTAATCTCTAAAGAATTTTTATTTAACATTAAATTAATTTATGTATTTCTCAATTTACAAATAAATATCAAAACCATTTTCGATTAAATAATCCTAAAAGTGTTTTAGGTTCTAATTCAATAACAAATCTAATATTTGACAAATAATTACTATCATTAATTTCAATTTGATTCTCTGATGAATGAAAAGGTAAATAAATCTCAAGAAAATCAGGTAAAAGATTTAATCTTATTCCAGAATCATAATAACCTCTGACGACAGTACCAGAGTTTTTTATAACTCCAAAATCAGAATACAATTCAACCCATTTCCATAAACTTATTCCTAAATTTGTTGATACCATAAGTGAATTTGAAAAGGGAGAATCAAACTTTGATTTGAATCCTCCTTCAGACATTATAAATTGTTGGCTATATATACCTTCACTTTCAGATCTTCCTAAATAATTATATTGAAACAAATAATCTGTTGATCTGTTTAAACTAAAATCAAAAAAATTTGAATTTAAATTTGATGAATAATTTAAAAATTTACCGAAAAAGAATCTAACAGAAATTTGTCTAGCATCTTTTAGTATTTTTCTATATTCATAAGTTGCAGAAAATTTGGAAAAAAGTTTTGAAAATTGAAATTGAGAATTAAATGTTTCATATCTAATGGCACCTTTATCAGAATATAAATAATCAAGAATAGCAATGTCATAGTTTGGTTGTGATGAGTATATATCTAGTTTTTCTCTTTTTAGAGATAACCAAGAAAAAGATATTTTTTGTCTAATATTTGATCGAAAATTTGATGGTCTAAAGAAAAATGAAATAGATGGTCTATATGTTACAAATCTTGAATTTTCATCATAATGATAAGTTTTACCACTTAAATTTAAATTGGTTAAATAATTACTATTGTTTTCATTAAAAAAATTATAATAAGATCTAAATGATCCCACAAATGTATTTTCTTTAAATGCATATAATGGTAGAATATTTAGAGTAAAAGGTCGGTTTTTAAATGTTTTATTGTGAAATCTAACGCCAAAAATTAAACCGTCGTAAGCATTAAAATCAGTAATAGGATTAAAGAAAATTTGGTTTTTAGAGGGATTTTCTAAATCCTTCACAAACTTAAAATCAATTTTTTTAAAGCCAAATCTATTTGAGATATTTTCCCAATTATTTCTATGATTTATTTCAGGAAAATTGATATCTGGATTAATTGCAATGTAGTTTACATTTTTTTTATCAAAAATTATATTATCATTTGGACTCTCAATCCACTTATGATCGATAATTTGATCATTTTTAATTAAAGCGAGTTTGAATGGTATTTTTGCATTATTTTTTTCTGAAATTGAAATCCTCATAGAGTCACCTTTAATATCAACATTATCAATTCTAAGATCAATTGAATTTCTTTTTTTTAGGTAAGTTTCAAAAAACCACTCAATATCTTTATCAAAGTGCTCGGTAAATTTAATTTTGATCTGCTCATCGTTAATTGGAATATCCATAAGGTTTTTAATAGATTCTAAAATTGAATCTTTACCCAGATAATTTTCTAAAAACTTTAATCCAACACCAACTTGTGCAGGAGTTGCAATCTCATCATTAAATTTAATTAAGTCATTTTTTGGAGTTTTTGAGGATTGGTGATCATTGTTTCTAAGAACAAACTCATAAGATTGGATAAATCCATCAGTATAATTCATGTTTGATAAATTATATTTTTTAATTAGTGTTTTTAATATTGGTGTATCAAGTATTTTACCTAACACCTTAAGATTTGGATAAAAGGTTTCAATATAATCGATTATAAGATATGTTAATATACCCTCATGAACCCAATAATCATTTCTTCTATCAACTAAAATTTTTTCATTTAGATAGTTACTTAAATAAGCCTTTAAAACTTTTATTTCGTGATAAAATGATTTATCATATGGGCTAATTGTATTTGGTAATAATGTCAAATCATAATTGGGGTTTTTATCAGATTCAATTTGACTAATAAAAATTTTTTTGTGAGGATATTTTCCAATTTTTTTACTTATAAAACTATCAATTCTTATATAATTACTAATTTCCCTCTTATTTGAAATTCCATTTGCACTTAAGCTAGTTTCAAAATAAGTATTGTTTTTTTTAAATTTTTTGAAAAGATTTTGACTGGTTATTTGAAATTGAATGTCAGCGTATTGATCACCATAAAATTCATATACATTTGAAATTTCAGATTTTTTTTCACTTTTCAAAATTAAATTTGAGTGTATCTTTAAGTTTTTTGGGATTGTCCATTTTATAACGTAATTAGCTTTATTACGAGGAATTTCCTCTAAATCAAGATTGCTGTTTTTAATCCAATTATTATCAATTATTTTACAAAATGATATGAACCAATCTTTAATAAAAACATTATTTTTGTCTATTATACCGTATCCTGTAAATCTTTTATCAGCAATTTTTACTATGTAATTTAATTTTATTAAAATTTCCTCGTTTGGATTTAAAGGTTTGTTTAGATCAACCCTAATTATATCACTTTGATTTTTTAATCTACTCCAGTTTAGATCAGCAGAATTATTTTTAATTGATAGATTTAAAGTATTGCCACGTTTATTTTTATTTGCAAAATAAAAGCTTCTATCGTATTCCTCTGCTAATCTCTGAGCCAGGGGAGTTTCAGTTGAGGAATAAGAAGATGACCAATCATTTAAAAATATTTCACTTAAAATCTGATTAGAATTATTAATAAAAGTAATTGTTTGTTCAATATCAATTGTTTTTAAATCATTATTATAATTAGCATTTATTTTATAACTATCAAAATTTTGTCCTATTACTTTGGAAAGTGAAAGAACTAAAAAAAATAATCTAATTATTATCCTAATCTTGATATTTATATTTTTTGATTTCAACAAATCTCCTTTTCTAAAAATTTTGACGTATAACTATTTTTAACTTTAATTATTTCCTCTGGAGTTCCATTACATATTATTTTACCTCCATTTTTACCTCCCTCAGGACCTATATCAATAATGTAATCAACTTGTTTTATAACATCTAAATTATGTTCAATAATTAATACGGTATTACCTTTTTCAACTAACTTGTTTAAAACCTCTAACAAAACTCTTATATCTTCAAAATGCAACCCAGTTGTAGGTTCATCTAAGATGTAAAGTGTGTTACCAGTATCTTTTTTTGACAATTCGCTAGCTAATTTGACTCTTTGAGCTTCACCTCCAGAAATTGTAGTTGAAGGTTGACCTAATGTCAAGTAACCTAATCCTACATCTTTTAACGTTTTTAGTTTATTGTAAATTTTAGGTATTTCTTTAAAAAAATCACATGCAATTTCAATTGTCATATTTAAAACTTCAAAAATAGATTTGTTTTTATATTTAATTTCTAAAGTTTCTGAATTAAATCTTTTCCCCATACACATATCACATTCAACATGAACATCAGGTAAAAAATTCATATCAATTGTTTTTATTCCTGCTCCCATACATTCTTCACATCTTCCTTCACTAACATTGAAACTGAATCTTCCAGGCTTATAACCTCTTACTTTTGATTCAATTGTTAACGAAAAAAGAAGTCTTATTTCTGTAAAAACTCCGGTATATGTTGCAGGATTACTCCTTGGAGTTCTTCCAATTGGACTTTGATTAACATCAACAACTTTATCAATATTTTTGATTCCCTTTATTTTGTCATACTGAAGAGGAACCTCCAATGATTTATAAAAAAAAGAACTTAAAATTGGATACAGGGTTTGATTTATCAAACTTGACTTTCCACTTCCGGATACTCCAGTTACGCCAATCATTATACCAAGAGGTAACTTTAAATTAACGGATTTTAAATTATTTCCATTACAATTTATTAGCTCTAAAAACTTTCCATTTCCTTTTCTTCTTTTTTTAGGAACATTAATTTTTTTTATACCTCTTAAATATTTAGATGTGATTGAATCTTGTTTCATAACATTTTCAGGATTTCCTATAGAAATTATTTCTCCACCGTAAACTCCTGCTCTTGGTCCAATATCAATAATAAAATCAGATTTTGTAATCATTTCTTTATCGTGCTCAACGACAATGACAGAATTTCCCAAATCTCTTAAAACTTTTAAAGAATTAATTAATTTAATGTTATCTCTTTGATGAAGACCTATACTTGGTTCATCTAAAATGTATAAGACTCCTACTAACTGAGAGCCTATCTGAGTTGCCAATCTTATTCTTTGTGCTTCTCCTCCAGAAAGAGATTTTGATGATCTATTAAGGGTTAAATAATCTAAACCAACATCTAATAAAAAGTTAAGTCTATTTTTGATTTCCTTTAAAATTTCAGTTGCAATTAATTTTTCCGTATTATCTAATTTTTTTTCAATTTTTGAAATCCATAAATACAATTCATCCAAATCAAAATTACAAACCTGATTTATATTTTTTTTGTTGATTAAAAAAAATAAAGACTCTTTTTTTAACCTAGAACCGTTACATTTTTCACATTTGATTTCATCCATAAAATCAAAAGCCCATCTTCTTAATTTTTGAGATTCATTATTTTTGTATTGAGTTTGAATAAAATTTACAATTCCCTCGTACTCAATTTTATAATTTCTTTTAACACCTAAAGTTTTGGATTCAACAGTAAAACTTTTATTGTCTCCAAATAAAATAACATTTAAAGCCTCAGTAGGAATCTCACTAATTGGAATTTTTATATCAAAATTATAAAATTTAGCTATTGATTTTATCTGACTAAAAGACCATGTATTTGACTCAGATCCTAATGGTATAATTCCACCATTTTTAATAGATTTTGATTTATCAGGTATTATTTTTTCAATATTAACCTTGTACTCTAACCCAAGACCTTTACAATTTTGACACATTCCTTTAGGGGAATTAAATGAAAAAGTATTAGGCTCTGGAGTAGGGTAGGAAATACCAGTTGTTGGACACATTAGATTTCTGCTAAAATATCTAATTGTTTTTGTATCAGGTATAAAAATTAAAATAGTATTTTTTCCATGATAAAAAGCTGTTTGAATAGATTCTTTTAATCTTCTTTTCGATGTTTCGTTTTCAGTAATTAAAACTCTGTCAATTAAAATTTCTATATCATGATTTTTATAACGATCTAATTTCAATCCAGGATGTAAATCAACTATATCTCCATCTACTCTAACTTTTGTAAATCCCTGTTTTGACAAATTTTCAAATAATTCTCTATAATGTCCTTTTCTTGAACGAACAACAGGTGACAAAATGTAAAGATTTTTTCCTAAAAAATCTGATTTTATTAATTCAATTACGCTTTCCTCTGAAAAGCTTATCATCCTTTTATTTGAAATATAACTGTAAGCAATTCCAATTCTAGAGTACAAAAGTCTTAAAAAATCATAAATTTCAGTTATTGTTCCAACAGTTGATCTCGGATTTTTCGATGTTGTCTTTTGTTCAATGGCTATAACTGGTGATAAACCGTCAATTTTTTCAACATTAGGTCTTTCAAAATTTCCTAAAAATTGTCTAACATATGCAGAAAACGTCTCCAGGTATCTTCTTTGTCCCTCAGAATAAATCGTATCAAAAGCAAGTGATGATTTACCACTTCCTGATATACCTGTGATAACTACAAGTTTTTCCCTGGGAATTTTTAAATTGATGTTTTTAAGGTTATGAACTTTTGCACCTTCAATTTCAATATAATTATCCTTTTTTTCCATCGCAATCTATAAAATTATGATTTTTAATCTTAATTTATATTCATTTGAAACTAATAATTTTAATTTTTATTAATCCATACATATACAATACTTATATTTGAATCAAGTATGACTTTAATTAATTCTATTGCTGGTATAAGAGGAACTATTGGAGGAGGGGTAGAGGATAATCTAACACCAATTGATATTATTGAATTCACTTCTTCATTTTGTTCATATGTAAAGTCAGATTCCATTAGTGATGATTTTAACATTGTTATTGGAAGGGATTCAAGAAAATCTGGAAAATATATTTTAAATATTATTGAAAATACAATTGTGATGTATGGTATCAATGTTATTAACATTGATCTTACAACTACACCAACATTAGGGATATCAGTAAGGAGATTCTCTGCAAATGGTGGAATAATGGTAACAGCAAGCCACAATCCAATTCAATGGAATGCTCTTAAAATAATGAATGAATTGGGAGAGGTAATTAATAAAAAAATGAGTGAAGATATATTGAAAATTAAAAAAAATCGGAATTTCAATTTTGCTAAAATAGAAAATTTAGGAAGTATTAAATCAGAATTCACTCAAATTGATCAACACATAACTGATATTTTAAATTTAGATATAATTCAAATTGACAAAATAAAAAAACTTAACCTTAAAGTTGTAATTGATGGGATTAATTCCGTTGGAGGTATAGCAATTCCTAGGTTATTAGAGAAGTTAAACGTAAATTATATTAAGCTAAATTGTGATCCAACTGGTATTTTTTCACATAACCCTGAGCCATTACCTCAAAATATGAAAGATCTTTGTTCTTCAGTAATTAAAAATAGTGCAGATTTAGGTTTAATTGTCGATCCTGACGTTGATAGATTAGCAATCGTTGACGAGAAAGGTAATCCATTTGGCGAGGAATACACTTTGGTTGCTTGTGCAGATTTTATATTATCTAAAACTAAAGGAAATACTGTTTCAAATTTATCATCTAGCAGAGCATTGAAAGATATTGCAAAAAAGTATGGTGTTAAACATTTTTATAGTTCTGTTGGAGAACTAAATGTAATTGAAAAAATGAAATTAGAAAAAGCTGTAATAGGTGGAGAAGGGAATGGGGGAGTTATTTTACCTAAACTTCACTATGGAAGAGATGCATTAGTAGGAATTGCTATTTTTTTATCTTTAGCTGCTGAAAAAAAACTTAAAATTTCAGAGTTAAAAAATTTATATCCAAGCTATTACATTGAAAAAGACAAAATTAAATTAACAGACAACGAGCTTATTGAAAACAAACTACTTGAAATAAAAGGAAAATTCAAATCAAATCAAATTACAACCATTGATGGTTTAAAGATTGATTTTAAAGACAGTTGGATTCATTTAAGAAAATCAAATACTGAACCAATACTTAGAATATATGCAGAGTCAAATTCTAAAATCAAATCTATAGAGTTAATAGATAAATTTAAAAATTATTTTGTTAACTAGTTAAGGTCTGAATATTTATATCTATTGTGAGACCAAAGGTATTGAGATGGATCAGTTTTAATTTGATTTTCTAAAATTTCAAAAAATTTATCTGTTATGTAGTTTTTTTTTGTTTGTTTAGGGTTATCCGTAAGTTTTTGAATTATAATTTCATAGTACCCTCTCTTTTTCCTTGAAATACTGGCATAGACTACAGGTAAATCATATTTTTTAGAAATGATTTCTGCTCCATTAAATACAGGGGTATCTTTTCCCATAAAAGACCTCCAATAGGTTGTTTTTCTTGGATTTGGAGACTGATCCATAGCAAATCCATAAATTCCAATTTTATTTAAATTTAAGTTTTGTTTTATAACCTTTATAATTTTATATCTATCGATTGCCGTGGAGTTATGCCTTTGTCTAGATTTAAAAATTAGTTTATTAAAATATTTATTTGTTAAAGGTGTGTAAATTGCGTATGACGGAAAATCTAGGTGATTACCAATAGTTAACATTCCTTCCCAAGATGAATAATGTCCAAGTAAAAGTATTATACTTCTATTATTTTTTTTGTGTTCACGTAAGATATGTAAGTTTTTAAAACTATATCTTTTTACTGCTTGATTTTTGCTTAAACTAATACTTTTAATCATTTCAATAAAAATATCAGTAAGATGTTTATAAAAATTGGATATAATTTGTTTTTGTTTTTTTATTGATAATTCAGGGAATGCAATAGCTATATTTTTTTCAACAACTTTTAATCTGTATTTAATTACATTGAAAAATAAAAACTTTAAAATGTCAGATAAAAAATATAGTATCTTGTGAGGTAGTAAAGAAATACCTTTTAATAATGGATATAAAAGATAAAATATTATTAATTTCAACTAAAAAAAATAAATGCAAAGATAACTATATTTAATCATTAATTATAAATTTATAAATGATATGTCAATCACATTTATTATCATAATTGCAAACATCCTTATGTCATTTTATGGTTTTAAAAACAATGATTTTTTTTCAAAAAATAAATTTAATATTTCATCTCTCAAATCGGGGGAATATTACAGACTGATAACTTCAGGATTTTTACATGTTGATTTTAATCATCTTTTACTAAACATGTTAACTTTATTTTTTTTTATAAATCCTGTAATTAATACTTTAGGTTTTTTATATTTTTTTATAATTTACTTTTTCTGCTTGTTAGGTGGTAATTTATTCGCATATTATTATCATATAAAAGAAAATAATTACTCTGCTGTAGGAGCTAGTGGTGCTGTAATGGGTATTGTTTTCTCATCAATTCTATTAAATCCATCCATGAAACTTTTTTTTATATTTATTCCAATTCCAATTCCAGGATATTTATTTGGAATTGGATACTTATTATACACCATTCTAGGAATGAAAAATAAAAATGATTCGATAGGGCATAGTGCTCATTTTGGTGGAGCTGTTGCGGGTTTATTGTTTACAGTTATTCTTGTTCCATCTATTATATCTGAATCTACAATGACACTTTTGTTACTGATTTTAACGATAATCTTATCCTTGTATTTAATTAAACGATTAAATTAATTTAATAGTTCTTTAACTTTTTCTTTTAATCTTTCTCCTCGTAGGTTTTTAGCTAAAATTCTCCCTTCTGAATCAATTAAAAAAGCTGCAGGAATAGCAGATATATTATACAATTTTGCAATTGGGTCTTGCCAAAATT
>MDTE01007902.1_pt1 | contig 24251 bp, 21 predicted proteins | sample 811231 | NCBI WGS metagenome assembly MDTE01 (sample SAMN05326651, study PRJNA326480) | marine metagenome | isolation source: seawater | place: Indian Ocean: Red Sea | collected 2010 | reverse complement strand
TTTAGATTTGCCTGGCAATGTCCTACTCTTCCATGTCTTAAGACAAAGTACCATTGGCGCTGAAAGGCTTGACTACCGAGTTCGGAATGGTATCGGGTATTACACTTTCGCAATAATCACCAGGCAGTGTTCTTTTACTCAAATAACAGTAAATGTCAAAAGTTAATTATTGGCTATTTCTTTATACTTACAACTTTATTTATATCAAATTGTTTGGGTAAATTTTCATTGCTGAAACTTGTTTGTTCTATGTAAAGATGGTCTACAATCTCGTATTCAGATTGATAAGAATTTAAAATTTTTTCTAATAACGTTTTAATATTTGCCGCATTATTATTCATAATGTGTGCTTTTAAAACTTTTAAATATTGTTCAAGATCTAATAATGGAATGTAAGGATCTTGCGCTTTTTTTATTTTTTCATGAGATGTAGATTGAGGATTGTCTCCTAATAACAATTCTTCATACAACTTTTCCCCAGCTCGAAGTCCTGTGACTTTAATTTCAATATCTCCATCAGGATATTCGTCATCTTTAATGGTTAATCCTGATAATTCTACAATTCGATAAATTAAATCTTTAATTTTTACCGCCTGACCCATGTCTAAAACAAACACATCACATTTTTCACTCATTGCTCCTGCTTGTATGACAAGTTGCGCGGCTTCTGGGATGGTCATGAAATATCTTGTAACGTCTGTATGAGTAAGTGTTATAGGTCCACCTTGTTTTATTTGTTGTTTAAATTTTGGTATTACAGACCCTGATGAGTCTAACACGTTGCCAAATCGAACCATCGACATATTAATTTTTTTCCCCTCGTGTTGATGAAATAAACCTTGTACACAAAGTTCAGCTAGTTGTTTCGAGGCGCCCATTATATTAGTTGGTCTTACTGCTTTGTCACTTGAGATTAGTACAAAATCAGAAACCCCTTGTTCAATACTAGCTTTTGCAACAACATAAGTTCCAAAAACATTATTCTTTACTCCTTCACAAATATTAGCCTCAACAAGTGGGACGTGTTTGTAAGCTGCAGCATGATAAACGGTATCTATGTTAAAGGTTTTAAAAACTTCTTTTATTTTATTTTCATCTTGAATATTGCATACCAAAGGTACTATTTTTGAGTTTTTATTTACCAATTTTAACTCTTCATAGATTTTATAAAGCGCAAATTCATTTAACTCACACAAAATCAAACTTTTAGGTTTTGCTTTCATAATCTGTCTACAAAGCTCAGATCCAATAGAACCTCCTGCACCAGTCACAACAACAGCTTTAGAATTAATATTTTTTAACAACAATTCCTCTTTTGCAGGAACAATTTCACGATTTAGAATATCATTAACATCTAACTCTTTAATATCTGAGACTGTAATTTTACCCTCAACTATATCGCTGACAGATGGCAAAGTTTGAACGGTAAGTTTATATTGACGAAGTATTTTTAAAATTTGGTTTCGCTTAAACCTGCTGATTGAAGGAAGTGCTAGAAGTACAAGATCAATATTTTGAGATTGAATTAAATTTTCTAAATCTCTCGGATGATAAATTTTGTACCCTTGTAAAACTTGTCCTTGCAATCTGTCATCATCATCTAAAAAACCTGCCATTTTAAATTCAAAACTATTTTCTAATGAACTAACAAGCTGTCTTCCTGCACTCCCTGCACCGTAGACAAAAGTATTTTTTAACAATTTTTTTTTTTTAACTCTGCCTTCTCCTAAAACAAATTTTACAAATAATCTCGAACTGATAACTCCAAAAAACATTAACATAGGTTGAAGCAATCCAATGGATCGAGGTACACCTTCAATTCGGTAGAGGGTAAAAACACAAAAATATAAAATTCCATAAACTGTAATTGCAACAGATACAGAAAATACAATACTTAGACCTGAGTATCTAAAAATGGTACGATATAAACCTGTTAACCAAAACACAGGTATACTAAAAAACATCGATACCCAAACAGCGGTTAAGACTGGTTCTTTTAAAGGAACTAATTGATCTAATCTTAAATAAAATGCTGCAACCACACAAATAAAGCATAAACTTAAATCACAAATCATTGCAATGATTTGTTTTGCAAAACGCGGGATGTTTAGAATACTGCTGGTGATATCAGATTTAAAACTCATAATAAAAATAATTTTACTTTATTTTAAGTTTTGTTCTAAAAAAAAACAAATAAGGCAAAACAAAATATAAAAGCATAGAATAAAAATTATTAAAAAAATTTCCTGTAGGAGCAAATGGAAAAAGATTCATACATAAACCAATACTTAATATAAATAAAATTTTTTTATTTTTTTGATTAGCTATTAACATATCCTGTTTAAAGATCATTTTAAATAAATGTATCATCAATGAAATAATAAATAAAAAGCCTATTATCCCAGTTTCAAGAAGTATTTGTAAATAAATATTATGAGGATGAGTTTGACATACTTCTCTTTCTTCAAAATAAAATTTTTTGAGTTTACAAATTTTCCTAAAACTTTTTGGACCATGTCCAATCACTGGGCTATCTAAAAACATTTTGAAAGATGTCTTGTATAATTTTTCATGGTTTTCTGTGAAAATTATAATATCTTTATCTTTATTGCTAAAAATGCTTTGCAGAGGACTGTTAATCATTCTATCTTTTACATTATTATTACTTTCTAAATTTAAAAAAACTATTCCAATTAATAAACTTATAATAAGTATTAAAGATTTATGAATTAACTTTATCTTTAAATATGAAAAAATTATCAAAAACAATAAAATAGACAAAACAAAAGACGTTCTTTCACCAGTCAACAAAGTTATAAAAATTAAAATTAACAAAAAAAATACACAAAAGTAATCGTTATTTCTATTCTCCTTAATATAAAGAAAAGTTAAAAATACTGGGAAAATTTTAACCAAATATGAACCTAGAATAAGTTCATCATTAAACATACCGCCATATCTAAAATGTCCAACTTTTTCAAATCCAAATAAATTAAATCCAAATTTAAACTGAACAAGCAAATCTATAATCAAAAATAAAATTAATAAAAATAAAGACCAAAATAAAATGTTATGATCCATTTTATTTTCTGTTAACAATAAATAGACTATAAAAGTAAAAAGTATAAATCTTATATATGGTAAGGAGGTTTTTAGTGAATAAATATTATCAAAACCTAACAAGCTACAAACTATTAAATAGATATAAAAATAAATAAAAAACTTAAATATATCTATTTTAAACAATAATTTAAAATTCTTTTTTATTAATTTAGCAAAAAATAATATGCTTAATATAATTATAGTCTCAGCAACTGCAGGTCCTATTACTAAGGAAATTGGATAAAAATAAATAAGAAAAACAAAAATTTTTTGAATTTGAAAATTAGATGTGGCAAGCATATCAAATTATTTAGTAAATAAGTAAGTTAAATTAAACACTTTTACAAATTATGGAATGATTTTAAATTTAACATATCCGACAACGTTTTTTAATAAATTTTTCACGAAAATATTAAATTGTTAATTTATATTATAAAAAATTTTTTTAGGTTGCTTTTTATTTTGAACTTCAACAAATCCAGTAACTCTCATTAATAAATATTTTTATTATAATGATTTAAAAAAATTCAATTATATGATAATTACCATGATAATGACAGTTGAATTGTTAAAAAAAAAATTAAAAGAACTTCAAAATATTAAACCTGTTGAATTTACAAAAAATCTTGAGGAAAGAAAATTAGAGGAAATTAAACATTCAGACTTAATTCATGCTCCTAAAGAATTAACTGGTGCAACAGAAGATAAGATAAATCAAGCAGCAAAAACTAGACCTGTCTATGAGACTAACATTAAAGTTCGTAACTATATTGCAAATTGGATAAAAAAAGAATGTGAAGGAAAAGTTGTTTTAGATTTAGCATGTGGGTCAGGAGAGATAACTGAAACAGTAGCACAATGTAATCCAAAACTCGCAATAGGAACAGAGTTAGCTCATCTTACTGTTAAATCAAATCAAGAAAAAATTGCTAAAAATTTTTCTAATGTCTATTTCATACTTGATGATTGTGAAAATTCATCACTACCAGATAATTGCGCAGATATCATTATTTGTTCAGGTATGTTGCATCATGTTGATATCAAAATTGCATCTAATGAAATTAGACGATTATTAAAAAAAGGCGGCAAAATGCTAGCTATAGAGGCACTTAAATATAATCCAGTGTTCAATTGGTATAGAAAAAGAACTCCTGAGGCAAGAACGCACTGGGAAGCTGCTCATATATTAGGTCTAGAAGAGGCGCATTTAATAGCTAAAAAGTTACAATTAACTAAAATAAAATATTGGCAACTTTTATCAATATTATCAATTTTTTTTCCAAAGATAATTCAAAAAACAGTTTTACATTTTTTTAATTTTTTAGATAAAATCATATTATCAATTCCTTATATTCAAAGAATGGCTTGGATATTTACTTTGGAATATGAGAAAAAAGACTAGAGAAATAACTTTTTATACTGATTCATCATTTCTTTTGGCAATTGAATTTTAAGTGAGTCGATATTTTTTATGATTTGATCTGTATTTTTAAATCCAATGATTATATTTGAATTTTTAATCAAATTGCTGGTCATTGCAATACAAACAGATGATAGTGGTAAATCTAAATCATTTGCACATTTTTTTAAAAAAATTAATTTCTTTTGATTTTTTTTTAAAAAATCTTTTTTAAATTCTTTAAGCCGATGTCTTCTGTCAGTTTGATCAAATTTATGACTCAACGCATAATTACCTGATAAAAAGCCATGAGCCAAGATACCGTAAGTAGAAATCTCTACTCTTTTAGAAAACTTATCAATAAAGTTGAAATTATCATTTGAGATCAAGTTAAATTTTAGTTGCAAATGATGAATTTTATTTACATCTTTTTTGTCTATGATTTTTTCATAATTTGAAAATCCAAAGTATTTTATATAACCAATTTTTCTAAAATCTTTTAATAAATCTAAAGTTTCTTGATAATCAATAGTTTCATCAGGCCAGTGAATTAAACAAGTATTCAAATAATCCACTTTTAGATTTTTCAAGCTACTTTTGATATTTTTTTCTAAAGCAGTTTTAGTTAAATCTATTTTTATTTTTGCTCTTTTAGAATTTTTAATTTTAAATTGAGAAAGACCAATTTTAGTGATTATTTTAACTTTGTGTATCTTCTTTCCTAAAATTTTACGAATTGACCTTTCAGCAGTTCCAAGACCATAAATATTTGCTGTATCAATTTTTTTAATTCCCATATCAATAGCTTGTAAAAATGCTTTTTGACATTCTTTTATTGAATATTGGCCCCAATCAACTCCTCCAAGTTGCTCTGATCCTAAAATTAATTTCATAAAACTACCTATTGAAGTGAATTTTTTTTAATAATCTTTTTTACATGTAAATAAATGCTGTTCATTATCTTATTATAACAAAACATATTTTTATAAAGCGTTATTGAATTTGAATCTTTTTTTTTTTTTATTTTATCAAAAATTTTAATTAATGAATTTTTTGATTTATAATTGTATGTATATCCTATATTTTCATTTTTGATTAATTTTCTAGTTATGCCGTCTATGCATGAAATTACTTTCAAGTTGTTTGATAAATATTCTGAAAGCTTGTTAGGATAAGACATTTCAAAATCAATTGAATTGTATGGCAAAAGACCATAATCAGATGAAGATAGTAATAAATTTAAATTTACATCATTCATCCAACCTAAAAAGTATAAGTTTTTAACATTTTTAAACTCATATCTTAGCTCATTAAAATAAGTGCCTTTACCACATATTAAAAGTATTATCTTTTTATTTTTAGTTTGCTTTAATGCATCAAAAGTGGTTTCGAAATCATGTCTTTTACTAATTGATCCACAATAAATTATTTTTGTATATTTTTTTTTATCATTTAATAAATTTAATAAATTTACATCACAATCAAAATTATTTATTTTTTTTGATTGTTTCGTTAAGTAAAAGTATTTATGAGAAGTATTTTTTTTAATTTGAGCTTTTTTTAAAGTCCAGTCTAAGAAATTATCTGATATTGAAATTATCGACGAGGAATTTTTTAAACAATACCTTAAACATTGATTCCAAACTAAAAAAATTGGGTAAAAGAAAATTTTTTTGTATAAATTTAAATTATATAATATGATATCGGGCCACATATCTCTAACATCGATTAGATAGGGTATTTTGTTTTTTTTTGCAAAAATACAAGAAATTAAAGATAGCTCCACAGTTGGATAATTTGAAATAATTAAATCTGGTTTTTGATAATTTTTATTTTTTATAAATTTAAAAAATTCAAATGCATTTATTATTTGACTTTTAAATCTTTTGAAAGAAATGTTATTTTCATATGAGTTGCCATATAAATATATAATTTTACAATTTTTACTTTTCTTAATTGTTGTTTTATTAAATCTTTGTTTCTTTATTTGATGATTAAATGTACTGTTAAACCATGTTACATGAACACCTTTTTTTTTAAAAAATTGGAAAATTTGACCCGATCGTAAAAACCGAGCATTATTATCATTTTCTGTTTGTTCTCCAGTTTTAATTATCCATATTTTCATTTTTTTTTTATTATATATTTTGGATATTCCAATTCAGTATCAGTAACTACACCATAAGCATTATCATAAGTAAAAATTGGATTATTAAAAAATTTTTCTAAAAACTTAGCTGTAAAAAGTAAAAATTTTGAAGGTATAGTGATAAATATTTTTTTTTTTAATATTTTTTTTAAAAATGTGACAAATAAAACTTTTTTTGATACTAATGAATATGTCTCATTATTAAAATTTTTATTTTTAATAATATCTTTTACTATTTCATTTACTTTATTAATTTTAATTGGGTACCTAATAACATTACCCCCGTTAGGCAAAAGTAAAAACAGAGGAAAAAGTTTAGATATTTTTTTTAGTTTTTCAATCGATCTTGCACCTTTACCGATTATCATCTCAGACTGAAGAATAATATGTGGTAATTTAGAGTTTCTTACTATTTTTTCTGACAGATATTTTGTATTCCCATAATGACTAATTCTACGCTGTGCACTTATACTACTAAAATGAATTAGACCTTTAAAAGTTTTTTTTTTTTTTTAATATTTTTATTAACTTTTTAACAGTTAAAACATTATTTTTGTAATTATCATCATAATTTTTTGAACCTAGAATAGCAGCCGCATTTATCACTATAAAATTTTTTTTAGGTAAATCATTTTCTTCCAATTTTAAAATATTTTTTTTTTCAAATTTAACGTTGTTACACAGCAAATTATTTGATGAATTTATGTCAAAAAGACTTAAGGTATATTTTTTCTTGAGCGAATTAACTAAATTATTACCAACAAAACCACTAGATCCTAAAATTACAATTTCATACATAAAACTAATTTTTAACTATAAATGTATGTCTTAACATCAAAAATTGCTTAATTTTTTTTGGAAGAATAGCAGTTAAGTACTTATCTAATTGAATTGAGATTTTATTATTAAAGGGTAAAAAAATGGTAGAATTATACTCAACAATATTTAGGTCAAGTTCCTTAAACATATCTTGTAATTTTTTTAATTTTATAAATCTATGTGGTCCTTCACTGTGATTAAACTCAACTATTGCTGTCAACCAATGTACTATCTCCCAGGAAACATTGGGACATGTCAGAATTATATAACCATTTTTTTTTAAATGTTTCTTTAATGATTTAATAAACTCTTTGTAATAATATACATGTTCTATTGTTTCGTAGCAAAAAATTATATCAAATTTTTTGTTTAGGTTAAATTTTTCTTTTTCAATTTTTTTGAATGAACAATTCTTTTTATTCTTTAGACGATTTTTAGCTTTTTTTAATAAACCATCGCTAAAATCAACACATAGAAAACTTGATTTTTTAAAAATCTTAGACCAATAATATGATCCAACACCTGATCTTGTTTGTATATCAAGAATATTTAATTTTAAATCAATTTTTTCTTTATAATATTTTAAAAATAATTTTTTAGAATTTGTAAATCTTTTATAATATGGATAAAGTTTTTTATTAAAATCGTCATAATCTTCAACTGTATCCCAAAATTCTCCTACATCGCCAAGTGTCCATGGTCTTTTAGTAAAATATTTATACTCCTTAATCGTATTTGAAATAATCTTAATTGGATTTAATGTTGTCATAAAGACCTTTTCTTTTTGTTTCTTTGGTTATTTTTTTCCAGAAAATTCTAAATCTTGAAAAAATAAAACCTAGAAATTTTTGATTTAATTTAGACATGATGTATCTAGAAATTCTTGTTCTGCATGTAAAAATTATCAGCAAAATAAAAATTTCAATTAAATATCTCAAAAAACTAAATTTTATTTTCAAGTTATAATCTTTAGGGACTGGAATAAGAAAAAGATTTAATATTTTTTTCCTATACTTTGAACCTCTTTTTTTAAAATCAATCATATGCTCGTGCATTCTTAAAGCTTTATCGATATTTATTTTTTCTATTGAAATTTTTTTCAATTTATTTAAATCATTTAATAATTTGTCTCCTTTAAATGTTTTAGATTGAACTAAAGACCAGCCTCTTCCTATATCTTCGTACTCTGGTAACCATGCATCTCCAACCGATATATCACTTAACTCATTAGAGAAATCATCTTGCAATAAAGATTCATTTGAACAATAAAAAGGCAATAGATAATTATAGTAAAATTTATCTATATTAATTTCAGTATCAATAAATTTTGCATATAATTTACCTGGCCACTCACCATGTCTCCATCTTATTCTCTCTAATTTTTTCTTTGAATTAGATATATCTTTAATTGCATCAATAACTGATTTTTCCATTAAAATACCAACCATTGGACCAAAATAATAAGAAATCTTATTATCAAGATTTTCTTGCTTGGATATCACTCTCATTGCAGAGATTTGATCAGGCAATCCAATAAAAGCTATTTTGCCATCAAATTTTTTTATACTAGATAAAGCTCCTCTAGCTGGAATTTTGACGTATATGCTTTGAGCAAATTGTCTTATGTCTTTTATGTTTTTTTTTGTGCAAATTCGATATCGATGATGCTCTTCAGTTTTATCTGTTGGCATTGGAAGATAAACACCTTGAACAATACCCTTCTCTAATATGTAGCAAATTATCTCCGTAAGTATACCGCCAGATGAGCTTGATAATCTTTGTGATTTTTTCCTAGAATACCCAACATAATTAAAATTTATATTTCCTATTAAGGGATGATAATTGTGACTATCTAAATTAATTTTTTTTCTATTTACACCAATACCTGGGCAATATTGCTGAAATTTTTTTTTATGATATTTTTCTATAACAATTTTTTCAAATCTTTTAAAATCTTCAAGTCTATCGACGCATAGACCACAATTTGTACAGGCATATTTAATAAATTTTTTTTTACTCAATTATTTTGCTTTATATAGGTATAATTTACCACTTAACCTTGAATTAATGACAATTTCACTCAACATAACTAAATTTAAATTTTTTTTATCACTTAGAATTAAATCAAAATTCTTTTCTTCATATTTATCATTAAAAATTGAGGAAGTTATATCTACTTTATTTCTAATTAATGATCTTATTCCAGGCTCTGCATACATTCTTTCCCTTCTTAATAAATTTTTATTAATTGGCCAAGTAGAAAAATGAACAAGAATCTTCTCATCATCAAATTTTTTTAATAATTCCGAAGACCCAGTTAAAAACTTATAATGCTCTGAATATCCATTTCGCCAACTATAGTGATCGGAAATACTATTCCAATTATTCCAGAAAAAATTGGATGAACATAAGAATAAAAGTAATAAATATTTTAGTAAATCATTTTTTCGAAAAATTAAATAAGGTAAGAAAATAAATGTAGATATAATTGTTATTATATAAAGTGAGGTAAATTGATCATTTTTTTGATACTTACCTAAAAAAAAAATTAAGATTAAAGGTAAAACCGAGGCTATGAAAAAAGATGGCAAAATAAAACTTTTATACTTCAAAGATTTTGTAAGATCATCAAATAATATAGCCAAACAAGCTATAGAAAAAAAGTGAATTGGTCTTGCATAGGATTGGTTTGCGGGAAATGATAAATTTGCTGAGAGAATAAAAATCAATATTAAAAAAACAATAGTTAATAAGCCAAAAATATTTTCTCTTTCGAATTTTTTACAAAATACATATATTGATGAGATCAAAAAAATAGGCATTAATGTTGTTTCTGAAATTAACTTATTAAACCACACGGTTATCCAACCACCCTCCGGGCCTGGACCAACTGGTAAACCAGTTTTAAAATAAACTAAATAAACGCCCAAAGAATTTTTAATTAAAGTAAGATAATTGTTTGTTCCGTAATTTAGAAATAAAATCAAATTTAAAATTAATATTGTTAGAATAATGTAATAAAAAAAAAATCTGTAATTTTTTTTAATTAGATCAAAATAAATTATTAATAAAATTAATGAAAAAATGCCAAGATGAATTTTTACAAGAGGTAAAAGTGTTTGAAAAAAAATTGCAAGAAAAAGAAAAGCTTGTTTTCTATTTTTTTCAAAATACATAAAGCATAGTATAGATATACAAACATATAGAATACTAAACGGTTCTGCCAATATTTCGGTTGCTCTATTTTTTGTATGGTGGGAAGCAAATAACCATAATATTAAAAAATAATTTGCAATCCTATTATTGTAAATACTTAGTATAAAGTAAATAGAAACCATTATTCCAGCGTGTACAGAAACTATTAAAACTTGACTTGCTATTCCGGGATCTAGAAAGAAAAAAAGTTTATTAAATAATATTATGGGGACCAATATTCCCCATCTTTCATTGTGATGACCTACAGGAAGTTCGGGTCTATGAAAGTTCCAAAAGTTTAAATCAGTACTATCTAAAGCGTTAGCTATATGAACATAAATAAGATGGTCTATTAACCATGGTGGTTTATAATACCATGTTAATATGAACATTAAATAAATCGATAATGCAATAATTAAGTAAATATTACTACTTGATGATGTACTAAGGAGAAAACTATTTTTTTTCATCAAAAATTTTTAAAAAAATCAATTGAGAAATACTCGAAGATACAAAACACAGTATTAAAAGAAAGAATGATATTATAAAGTTTAACAATGTTAAAACTAAAAAACCTTCACCATATAAAAATCTATAAATTAAGAAAGTAACACCAATTAAAAAAAATAGGGCTATAAATGGTCCGTAAAGCCTAAAAGGCTTAAAGATTATACCAAGTTTTGCAACCGTTATAAAAAAATTTATAGTATCTTTAACTGGACTAATTTTTGAATTTCCTATCCGCTCAAAATAATCTATTTCAACGTATCTTATCTTATAATTTAATGATGAGTAGATAATAGTCATAGTTGTTGTTAGAGAAAACCCATCTGGTATGAAATATATAAATTTTTTAAAATCAGAAGTTTTAAATAATCTCATTCCACTGTTAAAATCGGGAATATTTTTTTTGGTAATATAGCTTGAAAAGATTTTTATAAAAAATTTTGGAATTTTTTTAATTGTAGGGATACTACTATTTTTAGATGTTCTTGTACCAACTACCATCGAATATTTTTGTAAATCAGTGCACATATCATCGAATTTTTCGAAAGGATATGTTCCATCGGCATCAATTATTGCAAAATATTCTGATTTGATAAATTTTGAACCATATTTAATGGCAGAACCATAACCACCATTTTCTTTATTGACTACTGTTATTTTATCATTTTTAAATTCGGACAATTTTTTTTCTGTACCGTCAGTTGAACCGTCATTTACAAGAATGCAATCAAAGTTATCCTTTGAATTTATAAAATTAGATACTCTTTCTAGCATTAACTCTATCCCTTTAATTTCATTAAAAATTGGGATGATTAATGTGACTTTCATTTAAACTCCTTTTTTATATACAAAAATAGACCTGGGGCAATAGAAATTAGATTAAAATAAATAAATTGAAAAGAAATCATGGCTATTAACTCTAAATTATTAATATTAAATAATTCTAAGAGGACAAGCTCTCTTAAACCAAATCCCATTATTGAAATGGGCAAAGCAGTTACAACAGAATTTATTAAAAAAAAATTGATAGAATTTAAAAAGTTAATATTAAAATTTGAGTTAAATCCAATTTTAAGAGCGAAAATAAAAAATAGCCATACAGCGATTGACGAAACGGTTAATAAAAAAAAATTTTTATATCCTAGCTTTTTACACGGATTGTTAGAAAAAAAAAATTTATACTTATCCATTTTATTGAAATTTACTAAAATTTTTTTTAATAAACTTATTAAAAGATTATAGCTTTGAAAAAATAAAAAAATTGAAATAAAAATTATACAAGATGAGATTAATAATATTATGAATAGTGAAAACCCTAAGACATCTGTTATAATTATTGAAATGAAAAATAGTAAAGCAAAAATATCGATAATTTTTTCTAAAAAAATAAAATTAAAATTTGAAATTTTAGATATTCCATGATCATTTATCATCTTAATTCTATAAAATTCTCCTAATCTTCCTGGGGTGACAATTCCTAAGTACAATCCTATGTAGTAAATATTTGCTACAGATTTCAAATCCATTTTTTGACCTAAGAAGTAAAAAATTAAATTCATTCTTAAAACTCTTAAAAAATGAAATATCATTAGAATTATTAAGGCATAAAATTGGTTTTTATTAAGAAATTCTATTTTTCCATAATCAATTTTCGTTAAAAAAATAATTGAAAAAATGAGAAAAAAAATTTTTATTAACCAGATTATTTTTTTGTACATAATTTTAAAACTGTCTTAAAAATAATCTTAAGATCAATCCAAAGAGAAATATTTCTAGCATATTTTGCTTTTAATAAATTTTTTTTTCTTAAAATATTTTTTTCAACAAAAGTATTGGTATTTTTTTTTGGAACAATTTTTTGTAAATCAATAAATTCAATAGATGAATAATCAGTCAAACCTGGTTTTAACAAATATATTTTATTTTTTTTATAAAACACTTTATCTACATAAACTGGTAATTCTGGTCTTGGACCCACTATTGACATTTGGCCAAGCAAAACCTGTAAAAATTGCGGTATCTCATCTATTTTAAATTTTCTTAAAAAAAAACCAACTTTTGAAAGTCTATTGTCATTTTGGGATACTGTATCTCCAGTTTTTTCTGTACCTCCTCCATCTAATGATCTGAATTTTAAAATCTTAAACTCTTTATTAAATTGTCCTACTCTTTTACCAATATAGAAAATCGGTTTATGATTTATAAAAAAAAGTATCAAAAGTGTTATTAAAAATATTGAAAGCCAAATAGGTGAGGTGGAGATAACAAAAAAAATATCAAAAATACGTTTGAAAAAAATTTTATACATCAAAACTTTTTGTTATAATTTTTGTAATATTTTGAGCATCCAATTTGTTAATTTTTTTTAAGTAATCTTGATTGCCCGAGTAACTTGAAAATTTTGTGTTTGGTACACCAATTTTTTTAAATTTTTTTATCTTAATTTTTCTATTGTTAAATATTGCCAAACAATAATCTCCTATTCCACCAATTACAGAATGCTCTTCAACAGTAAAAATATTCATATTTTTTTTTAATTTTTTATCAAAAAAATCGGTATCTTCTTTTAAAATTGAACTTATTACAATCAGCCCAAGATCAATGTGATGTTTTAGCTTAAGTAATGATATAGACTTTAAAACATCATTAATAATTCCTCCCGTGCTTATAACAAAACCATCCTTTCCACTTAAAACTAATCTAGGTTTAGTAATTGTAGAGTTTGGTAAAATATTATTTGCAATTTTGGACTTATCTATTCTGGTATAAGTTGGACCTATTCCTTTACTTGTTTTCTTTATTATTTGATCTATGTCTTTTTCATCACTAGGTAAAAAAATCTTTATATTAGGTATAGTTCTCATAATAGCAATATCCTCTAGAAGATGATGTGATCCACCCAAACTTCCATATGAAAATCCTGCCCCCATCGCAACAATGTTTACATTTAAGTTATGATAGCATATATCTTGCCTAATTTGTTCAAGACATCTAAGTGTTGCGAAGTTTCCAATAGAATAAATATAAACTACATTATTATCTATCATTGAAATTCCAGCTGCAACTGATGCCATATTCTGCTCGGATACGCCTATGTTAAGAAATTGATTATTTTCTTTTTCATAAAAATTTTTAAAATATCCGTATCCAAGATCTCCAGTTATCAATGTTACATTTTTATATCTTTCAAAAGTTTTAATTAATGATTTAACAAATCTATCTCTCATAGTTTTAGCATGCTTTTATTAATTCAAGTTTTGCTTTTTTAAATTCGTCTTTATTTGGTGTCCTATAATGCCATAAATTATTATTTTCCATAAAGCTCACACCTTTTCCTTTAATTGTATGCATTATTAAGACTTGGGGTTTTGAAATTTTTTTTTTATTTGAAAAAAAATTAAAGATATCTTTAATATTGTGACCATCGATTTCAGTAACACTTAATCCAAATGAATGGAGCTTCTCTCTTAAGGGTTCAAGATTTAATGTCTTTTTTGTTGAGTGAATACTTTGTAATTTATTGTAATCAATTACAAATTTTATATTCGTTAGTTTATGATGGGATGCAAATAAAAAGGCTTCCCACACAGAGCCTTCGTTACACTCTCCATCTGACATGAAAACAAAAACATTTTCTTTTTTATTTTTCTTTTTCATAGCAAATGCCAAACCACTTCCAACGCTTGGTCCATGCCCAAGAGATCCTGTCGAAAGAATAATACCGTTAACATAGTGAGAAGCATGGCCCATAAGCTTTGAACCGTTTTTGTAGAATGTAAGAAGCTCTTTTTTTGTAATGAATTCAAATTTATTCAAAATTACATAAAACGCTGCAGCCGCATGTCCTTTTGAAAGAATTATTTTTGAATTTCTAAGTTTATTTTCAAATTTTAGATGGAAATATAATGTATAAAGTGCATCAACTATAGAAAAGCAAGATCCTAAATGTGATGCAGAGGAATTATATATTATTTCAAGAATTTCAATTCTAGCTTTGTTACATTTTCTCTTAATTTCTTTAAAATCAATTTTTTTCATAAACTAATTTTTCATAAAAATTTAATAATTTTTGTTCCTCATTTTCCCAAAAAAAATCTGATTTATTTACTTCAATCATCAAACGATGATAATTATCTAAACAAATATTATCTATAGCTACAGCAATTTCTTTTGGGGATAGGGGATTTACATATATCATATTTTGGTCCTCACCTAATAAATTTTTCCAGTAGTCAAAATTTGAAACTATAGCAGGTATTCCTGAGGCTAAATACTCAAAAATTTTTGTTGGTTGACTTTTTAAATAATTTTTTTTTGGATGTAGTGTTGCAATACCGGCTTTACAATTTGAAATAATTTCTGGAATCTCATTGTAACTTTTCCAACCCATCATCTCTACATATTTAAATTCGTCACAACTTTTAATTTTAGATAAAAATTTTTTATCAAAACATTTTCCAATTATTAAAAATTTCGGTTTACTTTTTGTTAAACTTATAGATTTAATAGCTTCATAAATCCCTCTTTCAGGCGTTATTACACCAACGTAAACAATGGAATTTGTCTTTTTAATATTCAATAAATTTGAATAATTTTTTTTAATTGGAAAATTATTTAAAATTATTTTTTTCTTAAAATTGTTATATTTTTTATAAATTTCAGGTGTGGCACATACTACTCCGGATAAAAAAAGCATTATTATTTTTTCATAAAGAGAATATGAAATATAAAGTAAAAATTTTGTAAGTTTGTTTAAATAATTTCTGACTTCAAATTGATTTTTAATATCCTCGTGAAAATCAAAAATTATTCTAGATTTCCAAAACAAAAAAGGAGAAACTATAAGTAATTCGGGATCGTGCAGGTGAATTATTGAAAATTTATTCTTTAGTGCAAATTTTATAAAATAATAGGGTGAAAATATAATTCTTTTTAAACGATTATTCATTTTGCCAATATCAAATATTTTAACATTTTCTTTAATCGAATCACCAAACCCATCTGATACAATCAAACTAACGTCAAATTTTTTATTTGCAGAAATACATTCTTTATGAAAAATTCTTGGATCTTCTCTGGAGTGTGCTGATGTAAAGTGGGCAATTTTTATATTTATTTTTTTATCTAAATTAATTTTCATAAATTAATATTTTAATTTATAGTTTTTTACATTGTTATAGTCACTAATTTTAAAACTTGAATTAACATGTGATATGTAGACTACAATCATATTAAAAATTTAATTTATTTTTATTTATTACTTTAATGGTGCTTTCAAAATCTAAATTTAAAATCTCCAAAAACCATTTGATATTTTGAAATCTTGGTTTACTCTCAACTTTAACTAATTGTAAAGCTTCTTCTCTGCTAATATCACCTTCTCGTATTTGATTGCTTCTAAAAGTGTCATGTTCTGAGAAACCAGCAAGTGTAAAGTAAATATAATTATAAAATGCGGCAGCCCCATCTCCTATTCTCCAAGTAGATCTAGTATCAACAGATTTTTCCCAATCATAAAGTTTTAGTATGTCATCAACTTCTTCTTCTCTCCATTTATAAAAATCAAAAATTGAATAATGATGACTTTTTTTGATAATACTCCTATAAATTTCACCATAAAGATTATCGATTATTGATGAATTGAAATAAGAAGGATTTGCTAACATCTGAAAAACTCTTTTGCTGTGGTAATTTAATTGTTTGAAAACACCGGAGTTATAAACTTCTTTTAATTCAAAATCAGGTGCTATACCTAGAAAACCAGCCTTAAAATGTGTTATTTCATAAGGATTTATACCCCATAAATCTAATTTTAAACCTGTTCTTCTTTTTAGAGTTTGCACATGTCTAAAGAAATGCTTGTCTCCAGCTGTAAATAAATTCACCATTCCTAGGTGAGGTCTTTTCAGCCAAGCAATAACATTTTTTCTGATATAATTTCTTTTTTTTGAAATATTGTCTGCAAAAATTATATTTTCAACATTTAGTTTAGAGCACATTCTGCTTATATTTCTTCTGGCGAGATCTGTAACTAATCCCCAGTCATAAGTATAAGCTATAGGATTTAAACCAAAGTTTTTTTTTGCCAAATGTAATGCAAAACAACTATCCCTACCACCAGACAGGGGCACAATACAATCAACTTGTTTATTAACTTTTCTATATTTACCAAAAATATTATTTCTTACATTAGAGTCGTATTTTACAAAGTTTTTATTTTGATAGTTTTTGCAATAGTTGCATATACCTTTATCATCAAACTTTATAAAAGGCATTGTGGAAGGCAAAATACATTTTGAGCACCTTTGTAATTGATGATTCTCATATACTAATAATTTTTCAAGAGATGTATCATTAGATAAAGCTGGAACAAAATCATCTCTGTTAGTTTTATTGTTTTCATTAATATTGATAATTTTCTTATCAATTTTTGGAATATCTATAATTTCACAAGTTACCTGACGAATGTCTTCACACTTAATCTGATCTAAAAAATAATTTTCAGACGCAAAATAATAGTTTTCTTGTTTTTTTCCAATAAATAAACTTCCATTATTAGAGAATAATAAAATTTTTCCTAATTTTGGTATTGCTATCGCGCAGTTTATAATACCCTCACAATCTGCTAAGATTTTGTTTACAATTGAATCAAGATCATAATTTTTTTTTAAGTAGTAATTTACTAGAGCTGGCAAAACTTCGCTATCAATTTCAAGTTTTTGAACAATTTTAAACTTTAAAAAGAGTGATTTAAAATTGACAATAATGCCATTATGAATACATGCTATATCATCTATTAAAACAGGTTGATTATCTGGGGTCGAATTAGTGATTAACCTACTGTGTCCTATGGCCAAACTGTCTATATCTGGTACAATTTGTTCAACAACTTCTTTGATATCTTTATTGAATTTCCTTAAGAAATACTCCTTTTTTTGTGTGTTAAAACTTAAAAATCCTGAGGAATCCTTACCTCTTTCCCTAGAGAGTAATGCCAATGTTCTAAAATCACTTTTATCAAATTTTTTTTTAGGTATGATTCCAAAAATTCCACACATTTATTTATACAATTTTTTTATATTAGATTTTATTGACATATTTGCTTTTTGAAGCATCTTACTTAATTAATGTTAGGCCTATCTTTAAATTATTTTTCTGTATCCATCCATAAGTATTTTGGACTGTGAGCTCCATCCTAAATCTACAAGTTTTTTTTTTTTTATTTTAATTTTATTTCTATGATTTTCAAAAAATTTGATTTTTTTAATCAAAGAATTATAATTTGGTGTAATGTAACTTCCTAGAGAATAGGTATTTATTAGCCTTTTCATATCTGGAAAATCAGAAGCTAAAATATGCAAATTTGCAAAAGCAAATTCAAAAAATTTATTAGGTAAACAGTAATAATCTGACAAAGATATTTTCTCGATTATACACAAACCTACGTTTGCAGATTTAATAAATTGAACTAATAATTCATGGGAAACAGATTTTGAAAAATGAATATTATTATTATTTTTAGAAAATTTTTTAATTTCACTTTCTAATTCACCGTAACCTATTAATACTAAATTTGATTTTATTTTTGGATCAGAAAAAGCTTTAAGCATATTTTGAATACCTCTACCTAACTGAAAGCTGCCCACATACACAAAGATTAATTTATCATTAGTTATTTTAAATTTTTTTCTTAATGAATTTTTTTTTGCAAATTTTTTATTTATAATTTCTGGTGAATTTAGAACTGTTATAGAATTTTTTTTATTACCAAAATTATTATTGTACCATTTCAAAATTGAAGGTGAAACTGTAATAAACAAATCGATTTTTTTCCAAATCATTTTTTCTAAAAAATAAGTTATTTTTGATTTTTGAGAAAACTTTATTTGATTTAATTTATCTAAAGACTCTAACTCGTGAGCATCATAAATCAACTTTGACCCAAATAAGATTTTAACAAAAAAACCTATTGGCAAAACGATATGGTCATGACAATGGATAACATATGGAGGACTTTTTTTAAGTTCTAAAAAAACTTTTAGTAAAAACTCAAGATAAATTAAAAAAAATTTAATTAATTTAGGTAAATAATGAATTTTTTTTGCTTTTATTGAAATATTAAACAAATTTTTTTTAATGGTCATCAATTTATTTTGTGATACTTGTGTATTTTGTTTAATTCCTATACCTTTAACTTCAAACTGAGGAAAAAAATTTTTTATAACATTCATTTCCTTAAGAATTCGGGCATCTCTTGCAATATCAGTATGGGATATATGTACAATAGATTTTTTCACAAAATTTATATATTTTTTATTTTTGAAAAAAATAGTTATACCAATAAATATAATTTATCCATCGCCAAACTCTTTTATCAAATTTTCTATTGTTTAAAAGTATTCCTTCTAATTCTTCAATTAACTTTTTTTTATTTATAAAGTACGGAAAATTAGTATTATAAAGAGATCTTTTTATAAAATTGATTTTCGAAATTAGCAACTTTTTTTCAGCTGTCTCAAAACCTATTTTGTCTTTTCGATTAAGAATTTTATCTGGCACTATACCTTTCATAGCTGCCCTAAAAATATTTTTTGTTAAACCTGTATCAGAAATTAAGTAATTTTCAGGTAGAGAAAATAAAAATTCAGCTATTGGTATCGTAAGAAATGGTACTCTGCTTTCGACTGAAAAAGCCATAGAATTTCTATCAGCATGTCTTAGCAGTCCTTGCAAACCCCTTTTGGTAATTGCCCTAAACATCGCCTCTTTAACTCTATTGCCATAATTTTTTTTTTCTAATTTTGATCTTTTTTCTTTTAAGATTATATTTTCTTTTTTTAAAAAATCTTTTTTGAGCCAAGATGGCTTAAAATTTCTTCCAAAAATTAATCTAATTATTTTATAAATTGGATCTGGAAGAATTATCCTAAAAAAATAAAACCAAGCAACAAAATAACTTTTTTCAATAGATTTGGACCAGTTTTTTACAAATTGATGAGCTGCATATAAGTTTTTAGTTTCTAGAAGACTTAGGATTCGATATCCTGGATATCCAATGTATCCAGCTAACAACTCATCCGCACCTTGTCCATCAAGTATAACCTTAACATTAGCTTGTCTTACTTTTTGATAAACTTTATATTGAGCATAAATGCTTGTGCTCCCAAAAGGTTCCTCTTGTTTTTCACATAAATCATGGACTTCAGCTTCAAGTTTTTGATTATTTATTTGAATTTTTTCAGAATTAAGATTTAATGTGAGGTTTAAGTAATCAATCCATTTTTCTTCTGAAATTTTATTATCACTTGATATAAAGCTGAAAGTATTAAGTTTGATTTTAGGATTGAGGTATTTAGCAACACTCGTAATTGCAGAAGAGTCTATTCCTCCTGAAAGAGCAACACCAATTGGCACATCGCTTCGCAAGTGCAACTTAACGCTTTCAATAAATAATTCTTTTAGTTTTAAAGAGGCTTCTTGGAAAGACATTTTACTTGTAGTAGATATATCTGGATTCCACCATCTTTTTGGTTTACTTGCTGACTTTTTATTTAAATCAAAATAAAAATAATGCGCAGCTGGTAAATGATTAATATTTTTGATAAATGAAAAGTTGTTAGAGTCATAATCTCCATGAACTAGATAGTCATAAGATCTCTGAAGATTAATATCAAATTTTTTTTGTGTTAAACATTTTAATGAATTTATGGTTGATGAAAAAAAAATTTCTTCATCATTTAAAAAATAAAATAAAGGTTTAATACCAAATGCGTCTCTTGCAAATAAAATTTTTTTTTGCTTTTTGTCATAATAAGCAAAAGCAAACATTCCAACAAACTGTTTTAAACAATCTGTTCCCCATTCAATTAAAGAATAGAGCAAAACCTCTGTGTCTGTTTTGGTTTTAAATTTATAGCCAAGATCAACTAACTTCTGTTTTATTTCAATATAATTATAAATTTCACCATTAAATATAATTGAGTAATTTCCACAATTTGAGCTAAAAGGTTGTGAGCCAGATTTTGATAAATCAATAATTGATAAACGAACATGACAAAAATATAGATAGCTTTTATCTATGTTATATTTTAGAAGGTCAGAGCTATCCGGCCCCCTGTGAGACATTAGTTTTAAAGATTTTATCAATAAATCTTCATTTATTTTACTTTTTACTAAACAACCAAAGAAACCACACATTAGAATAATTGTTTTAATTTTTTTTTAATTTTGTTGATTTGTAATATTTTAATTTAAAATTATTTGATGCTGATACTGTAACAATTAAAACAAAAAGTATAATATACATTTCTACATCTATAATAAAACCACTTAGGCCGGATCCCGCAAGAGTTTTATAATGTATTATAATCCAGATGTAGATGCTTAAAAAAATTGGTGTCATTGGCAGCTTGTATAAAAATATATTTAATCCATAAAGAAAAAAACCTATTAGTAGTGGCGGGAAAATAATCCCAACATATCCAAAATTTACATACATTTCGCCCCAAAAAAATGTAGGCATAGAACCTATTATGCCTTTTTCACTGAATTGCGGAAAAACAATGTTATAAACTTCTTTAGTCAACTGATATGGTTCATAAGGAAAAAGACCTCCTGGATTTGGAAAAGATCTTCCCCAAATAAAATCAATTTGTTTTGGAAAAATTTCAAAATAAAAGTAAAGACCTTGAATTTGTCCAAGCAATACTCTTGAAAAGACACTTTTCATACCATTCCATATATCCAGCGAGCCCATAAAATAAACATAAAGAATACCTAGTAATATAAATCCAAAAAACCCTGTGGCTATGACCTGTTTAATTTTAAAACGACCATTTTCTTTAATTAAAACATACATTAAGAAAAGTGAAATTAAGTACCATAAAACATAAGCTTTCTCTGTTGCAATGGTCATACTAAAACAACTTACAAAAAAACTAGTTACAAAAATAAGTAAGTAAAACATTTTTTTTCTTAACAAATAAAATCCAAAAAAAGCAATAGATGCGATAGATAAAAAATCACGCATAAATAAACGATACCAATGATATTTGCCTTCAAATGCATTACCCATATTTGATCTAAGTTCATTAATAGGTGTGTTGTTTTCCACTAAATTCAGTAATTTTAATAATGCAATGTTGTTTAATCCTATTTTAAAGACATAGATCAGCAATATTAATAATGATAAAACAAACAAAAAATAAAATATAAATCTTGACAACTGTCTATCATTAACCACTGCATTTTGAAGATAATAGTACTTGTTATTTAAATGTAACGGTCCAAAAATTTTTCTAGCAAAGATAAAACCTAAAATAATTAAAGTTATTGTGTAACTTGTTATAAAAAAAATGTTTATAATAATGCTTTTATCTTGAATAAATTCAGCACGATAGTCATTAAGAAAAAAATATAAAATTGGGAATCCTAAATATTGATATATGAAAATCGAAATGATTAAAAAACCTGGAATTGAAATTGTTAAAATTTTAACACCTGAATATTTAAGTAGATAAATCCATAAAATTAAAAAAAAAATAAAAAAAAACGAAAAATACAAAGTTTCCATAATTAACTTTTTAAAATTTTTTTAAATATATTGACTTGATTTTTATTGTAGAGTTCAGAATTATGCCACAATAAAGAAAATTTCCCATTCACGATTTGACAATTGTTTTTTAAATCTTGCATAACGCCCAAAGCCTCTTCAGAATAACCTAGGTTCATATAATTAGCTACACTACATTCCATAACTATTAAAGGACGTTGCTTTAAATTTAGTTTTTTTTGATTTAACCACCCCCACATACTAAATACTTTAGAGGTACCATATCTAAAACCAGGGTGATCTGCATAAGAGCCAGTTGCATCGTATTCAAAGCCAGCCTCATCTAAATAATCTGGTGTAACAGAACTATCCCACCTTAAATAGTGCTGACGATTACCTTTAATTTTCTGTTTAATGCCAATTTTTCTCATATTATTTTCAAATATATTTTTTTGCTTCAAAATTTTTTCTCGATCTTGAAAAGTTTGATAACTACCATGTATTCCAATTTCATGACCTCGATTGTGAATTTTTTTCAATAAATTTATAATTTTTTTATCTGTAATTTCATAACAACCATTAATTGGTTCTTTTGATGATGGGATAAAGTAAAAGACAGCTTTTAGTCCCATTTCATCACATAAATTCATATAAAAATCAAAAGTATAATTTCTATCAAATTTATAATTTCCAATTTTATTATAAATATAACGATTCATCCGTTTTAACATTTCAAATAAGCTTTTTCTCTTAATTAAATCACCAGCACAGGTTTTTAATAATGATGATACTGTTTCAACTGTGCAGTCAAAAGGTTCATCAACATCGCAACTTAAATGTATTTCGTGTTGATAATGTTTTCGCTCAAGATCTGGCCATAGCTGACTCATACATTCCCAAATAATCTCTGAATATTCATCAATTATAGGTCTATTTAAAAAATTAGCTTTATAAGAAACAGAATCTTTAGCAGGAAATCGATCGTGGTTATCACGTTTATTTGAGACCAACTCTTCATAACGAGATAGCATAAAAAAAGCGCTTCCAAAAATATCTAAATTTAAATGAATATTATTATTATTTTTTACAAGGCCTGGAGAGCCAAATAAAATTGGTATACTTGGCTCAACTAAATTAACATTAATTCCATCATCTAGAGGTATCCAGTTTTTTAACGATAAATTAGGCATAGATTGAATTTTCAGCCAATTCTTATTTGCTTGTTTAAAAAAACTAGCACACAAAGTTAGTTTGGTGATCTTATCAAAACTACCCTCTCTTGTGATCTCGATAACGTCACTTTCACTTGTCTCTACTTTAAAATCTAATCCAAGAAATTCTCCTAACAATATATCTAACACATATTTTTGTTCATTTTGAAAAATATTTGGAATTTTTATTTTAAACATTTTTATAAAAATTTTTTAATAATAAGGTTTTATACTATTTATAATTTAATTATTGTGAATTAATTTATTTTATATGTTGGTTGCAAATATAAATTTTTTAAAAATAAATATGAAATATTT
>MDTE01131925.1_pt1 | contig 24252 bp, 23 predicted proteins | sample 811231 | NCBI WGS metagenome assembly MDTE01 (sample SAMN05326651, study PRJNA326480) | marine metagenome | isolation source: seawater | place: Indian Ocean: Red Sea | collected 2010 | reverse complement strand
TTAACTGGAGAGGGATTCTCTAATTACGATGAGTTCTTCCAATCATCTCAATTGTTTGAAGTTGGAGTATCTACAACTAGTTCGTTTACGCCAACTCCATCAATGCCTGTCCCATCACAATCTGTTAATATTCCTGACTGGGTAAAGAACAATGCAAAGTGGTGGTCTGATGGTCAAATTGACGACAACACCTTTGCATCTGGTATTGAATTTATGATAAAACAAGGAATCATCTCGGTACCAACTACTGCAAGTGATGCACAAAATGAAAACGCAACCATTCCTGATTGGGTTAGAAACAATGCTGCATGGTGGGCTGATGGTCAAATTGACGACAACACCTTTGCATCTGGAATTCAATTCCTAGTCAAAGAAGGAATTATCTCTGTTTAGTCTTATGATTGATAAGGTACTTCCCAGATTAAATAATAATGAGTGAAAATAAAACTAGTAAGATTATTAGTTATTCTGCATTTCTTTTCACATTAGGAATAATTGGTCTAAGTGTTATATCCCTAATATTTCCCGCACTAATAATTTCATTCACTTACGAGTATCACCATGAACTTCAAGCCTTTGAACCAAGTCCTTGGTTAGTTCCAGTGATAATCTCATTAACATCTTTTATCATTATAGGATATCTATATTCGAAGTACAAACTTCCTGCATTAATCCAAAACACCATAAAATTTGTGTTAAATTTTGAAATATCAAAAAAAATTGCTATTATTTCAGGAATAATAATTATCTCAATTTACATTGGTTTTTCTATACCTGAATTATATCTTGATGAGGTTCAACAATGGCCTGATTTTCTAATTCTCCAGAGAGCTTTGGATATATGGCCATCAACTGATAGCTTTAGTGTATATGTTAAAGAACAAAACACTCGATATGTCAGAATGATATTATTAGATTTCTCTGATGATTTTCTTGGAAATATCAAAATCTTACCCTTTTTTGCAAGTACACTCACGGTAATATTTACTGCACTCGTCACAATTCAATTATCAAAAAAATATTTCGCAGGGATTATTTCTATGATAGTTTTATTACAAAGTAGAACTTTTACGGATTTTGATACAATAGCTGTTTATGAAAACTTTTGGGTTTTATTTTATTTAATTTCAATATACTCTATTAATAAAAAATGGAATCTTGCATCTCCAATTACTTTCATGGCTGCAATTTTTACTAAAGCATTTATTGCAACATATTTCTGGGCAAATCTCTTTTTTATCTATAGATCTGGACAATCACTCAAATCTAAAATCTCTCTCTTTGTATTATATGGAATAGTAATTGGAATAACATATTGGATTTTTGAAAGTGGTAGAAGTATAATTTATGATGATATTGTTAGATTAAATTTTAATGCCTTTCTTGATGGTTTTACAGGTTGGAGTCACTCGATGCAGATTGAACCTTTCTTGGTTTTGTTAACAATTCCTTTGCTCATAGGGTTATTTGTAAAATCGTTAAATGGCATTAAACAATCTGATTCAATATTAATTATTCTTGCCAGTACACTTCTTGCTGGTCCTTTGATATCATATGTAACTGATTTTTATTTTATCTTGCCTTACAGATTTATTCCATTCGTTGTTTTTATGGCAATCGGAATCGGAATAATTTTTTCCAAAAAAACCTAGTTTAATTCTCTAATCTCTTGAACATCTGAATAAACTGATTTTCCACCTCTACGTCCCCAGAAAACAATCTCAGTTGCATATTGTTCTTTGGCATCTTGATAATTGTATGGATTTTGAATTTTTATTTTAAATTTATCTTGTTTCATCTCAGATTTCTTGCCGACAAATGCACTTCTAAAAAATGAATGAACTGAATTTTTTACATCTATTTCAATTACCTTTGGATCATTTGGTTTGACAATCACTGCTTTTTGATATTTTACAATATCTTCCAACAAACTATTATTAAATTTAATATCCTTTGATTTTTGAAAAAATTCAACAAATTTCTTTACTTCATCATAAAACCTTTCATTATCTAACATAATTCGTAAAAATGTTCCTTCTTCTAATGACCATGTTTGTTTACTATACTCTGGAACAATATCGTCCCAAGAACCTCCTTCTAATGCATTTGAAATTATCTTTTTTGTAGCCTTGTATTCCTTACCAATAATCGTTTCCGGATTTCTTTCACCAAAATCAAGTATTGACTCATAAAAATCAGTATATTTGACATTATGAAGATTATTTGCAAAAATTGCAATTACTTGCATTAATCCTAATGCATGAAATGCTGAAACTGACCATGATAGAAGTAGAGTCCTAATCATATCATCTTTAGGTAGCGTGTTTGTTTCATAAATTGTATTTTCATATTCTTGAACTGGATCACTACCCGGTACAGTATGATTTAGCTCTATTGGTGTTCTGACAGTCTTTATGCCATGTTGTTTTCTATATTCTGCATAATTCATAGGCGCATTAGGTAAAACCGTACAACGATAAATCCACAGAGAATTGTGTGCGGATGCACCTAGAAGTGAATTTATCCCATCTTTGAATGTTTGATAGGTTTCACCAGGAAGTCCCACAATTACTTCTACTACGGTATCAATTTGTTCATCCGCATATTTTTTCATAAAAGATGAAAGTGTATCATATTTCAAATTTGTTCTTTTAATTGTTAACAATGTGGTAGGATCCATACTCTGAACGCTTAATGTAATTCCTTTATCCATTTTCTGTTTATTGAAAATCTTTGCAATTTCAAAAACTCGGTCCTCATTATTTTTAGCAAAGTTTACACGAATTTTTTTAGGATATCCACCGTTTTCTTCATTAATCTTTGCAATTCTTTCTGCAATTTCTATATCCCTAGGTAAAATTCCAAAATTTGCATCTCCCATGTATACGTGATTCACTTTCTTTTCTGCAAATAATTGCATTTCATTAAAAATACGTTCATCATCAAACTGGAATAATTTTTGGGCAGTCATTGACCCCCAATCACAAAAAGTACATCCATATGGACACCCTCTATTTGTTTCCCAAACTGTTTGGTAATGATATGGCAATTCCAATAAATCATCAAATACTCCTGTCAGATAAGGTGATGGAAATATGTTCAAATCTCTTGTTCTTGGTCTGATATCCGTTGTATGTCCTCTATATGTTAATCCTGGAATTTTTTTGTAATCTGTTTTTCTTATGTGTGCAAGTAAAATCTCTGAAAACGTAATTTCACCTTCCCCATGAACTGTTATATCAATAAATGGATATTTTTCAAAAAAATCATCTAATCTTTCAGGATCTGGAATTTGTGGTCCACCAAAGACAATTAAACAATCAGGATACTTTTCTTTAATAACACGTGCTACCTCTTTAGACATTTCAAAATTCCACACATATGTTGAAAATGCGGCAATTGATGGATTTTCTAAACTATCTACAACTTTTTTTGGATCCTCACGAAGAATTCGAAATCCTTTCTTAGCTATATTTTTTTCAATTTCTGGAATAGTTCTAGCATAACTCCAAAGAGTCCCAACCGAATACGGCAAATAGATTTCTTTTCCGTATAAAAAACTGAACTGAAATAGGTATAAATTCGATTTTTCAGTATCTATGCTTTCCACGATTTTTTTATTATGATGTATCTATTTATTTTTGACGTATGATTATTCTTCAATAATGATATTAAAATAACAACATGTTAAACAACTCTTAATTGACCACCATATCGATTCACCAACCAGAATACCTCCCATGGATGGGATTTTTCAAAAAAATCATAGATTCGGATATCTTTGTAATTTATGATGACGTTCAATTTGAAAAAAAAGATTGGCAAAACAGAAATGTTATTTGTGGAAAAAATGGTTCCATGTTGCTGAGTGTACCAATTAAATCACATTTGAATTCAAAAATATATGATGTAATTATTGATAATGAAAAAAACTGGATGAAAAAACATCTAAAATCAATTCTTTTTACTTATTCTTCTGCACCTTTTTTTGATCATATGCATGATCTAATTACTGATGTATACTCAAAGCCCTTTGAAAAATTAATTGATCTTAATATTGAAATAATTACTCTCTTGTTAAATAAACTGGAAATTAAAACAAAAATATATCGTTCGTCTGAATTAAAAATTTCCGATAATGAACCGAATAGAATTCTTTCTATTTGTAAAAAACTTAATGCCCAAAAATATATCTCTGGAACAAATTGGGCAAAAAATAACCTTAATGAATATGATTTTAAAAATAATTCAATTGAATTAGAATTTAGGGAATTCATACATCCTGTTTATAATCAATTAAGACAAGAGTTCATTCCTAACATGTCTATTATTGATTTATTATTTAATGAAGGAGAAAAAAACTCTCGAGAAATTCTACTATCATCAAAAATCAAAAAAATATAATTTAATTTCTCATAAACCTTTCAAATGATGTAAAATTGTAATCTTGTAATATACTTCCCATTTTTTCAGTTGCTTTATTGACATTATGGAATGTTATGAAATTCTCTTTTGTAGGTAAATCTAGTTTTGGCATATATTCTGGTGTTAACTCCCACGAATGAATGTAAAACGTTGCAGGAATTTCATTTTTTTGGTAATCATTTATGCCATTCTTAATAATTCTCATAGGTAATGTTCTTAAATAAAATCCTCCACCTGCAGGTATTTTCTTGCCTAAAAATTTTGTAACTAAGATAGGAAATTCCATAATTTTCCCCTTACTATCCTCATCGTCTAAAGAATTTTTTGAAATTTTGTATGGATATGATTTTGCATTTGGATTACCATACATTGTACTCTTAGCAGGAATCACGCTACTGTCATAAGTGTAATTATGTTTAATCAATGCCTCAATTGCCCAAAATGTTGAACTGTTTAAAGAAAAAGTTGGTGCTCTAAATCCCTTTGATTTATTTTTTGTTAAATGCGAGAATTTCTCTAATTCATTCAAAAATGTCTCTTTTGTCATACTTGTTAATTCATTATGATGCATTGTATGAAAACCAATCTCATGTCCATTTTCTAAAATTTTATCAAGTATTGATGGATCATATTCAAGTAATTCTCCTACCACAAAAAATGTTGCATAAGTTTCATGTTTTCTTAAAAATTCTAATATTTTATCTAATCCCTTAATTACTGTTGGTTCTAATTGTTTATCTTTAATGTTTTCTTTAATTAATTTTGGATGATACCAATCTTCAAAATCAATACCTAGTAAATGGTTCATTATTTTTCGGTTTTATCGTGTGCAATTTTTTTTATCACTCTTGCAGGATTTCCCACCGCAACACAATAATCTGGAATATCTTGACCTACAACACTGCCTGGTCCAACAATTGAATTTTCACCTATTGTTACACCTGCATTGATAACTGTACCTGGATTAATCACTGCTCCATTTTTTATTTTAACTCCCTCAACTTTTCTAGGATATTCTCCCTGTTTAAGAAATAGATTTGCAGATGTGTTGCTATGTGCAAAGATCATTGAGTTTGAACCAAGTGTTACATTATCTCCTACTTCAATTAATTCTGGATAAATCAAATCAATCATTACATAAGGATTAAAATGGCAATTATTTCCAATCTTCACCCCTCTATATTTTTGCATTTTTATTGAAAAATTTGAATTAATTGATGAGTATGCAAAAGAATGAAGAATCCAACTTTTTAAAATCCGAATTTTCATTCTTAAATTTCCAAAAGCTCCTGTATATCCATAATACTCCATTACTTCACGTTCATTAATAGAAAATACATCGCCATTTTTCATATCTTTAAGTAAGATCGCTAATTTTTGCATCTAAACTTTTCTGATAAAAAATTAGATTCCTAGGTTAATTTCAATAAAATTCTCATTATTGAGTTTATCAAAACAAAAATCATATTATATAAAATACCATTAAAAATATGGATGAAAGTTTAATTTGTTAACTTGAGAAGGCTTTTTTTAATTTTTTTAAGTATAGTCTATTTGCTATTAAAAAACCATATATTCTTAATTTAATTCGAATTTTTGATGAATTTTTATGAATTGTTTTGTGTTTTGTTATTAATTCTTCAAATAGATTGTCCCACCACTCTGCACATTTTTCTGGATTTGCAACTTGATTTACAAATCTATACTCATTCTCAAATAATTCTTGCCTAAATTTCTCTTCCATCACCACTTTATCAATAATCTCTGCAATTGCTTTTGGATCTTTTGAAAACGGTAAGAAAGGCGATTCTATTTCTTTTCCATTAATTACTATTTTTTTTGATTTATCAGTATATTGGATCACTGGCGTTCCACACATCACACTTTCTAAACCAACCATCTCAAAAGTTCCTATAGTTAAATTTGCAATTACTGCATCAGCATACCTATAGTATTTTGGAATTTCTTCTCTTTTTATTGGAGGAATCATTTTTAGTTGTTTTGGTTTATTATCCAACAATTTTTTATTGAAATCTCTCTCCTCTTGTGTTGCTTGTAGAGGGTAATCAATACCTATTATTTCAAAATCTGTTCTACATAATTTTATTGCATCCCAAAGTAAATCACTTCCACGACCTTTCTCAAACCTATTTGGATGAAAAAATGTGAATTTCTTTTTTTCTAGTTTTATTGGTTCGACATTTTGATTAAACTCTTCTGTATCAATTGGTATTGCAGCACTGTTTATTCCATTTTCTGTATATTTTTGTAAAAATTCAAACTGCCACATTCCTGCAACATGTGCAATTGCATTTCTGAAAGCATTCCAATAAAACTTCCTTTCAAGTGAATTTAATTTGAACAAAGGTTCAGTTTGCCATTGTTCTGCTGAATTTTTTTTCCATTTAGGAACATCTATGTCTCTTCCTAAATAATATCCAATATAATTAATATCTGCAAGATATGGAAGTCTTTCGGAACCTATTGTAAGGCAAATGTCAAAATCATTTTTTATACTATTGATTTTTTTAAGATTATCCATAACTTTCCAATTTTCAAATGTTTCAACATCATCATAATAATAATATTCGCCCATACCATCTTTAGGATAATTAATCAAATGGATTTTGGATTTTTTTGTATATTTCCTTAATGTTCTTACAATATTTCCCAAATCTCCAATAGCTAAAACTCGAATTACCATGTGATAAATTGATTTTAATTATTATATTTCTATTACTTTGAATTGATTTTACTGAACAGGTGTTAGTAACTATCATATACATTAATCTTGAGTTATATTCATGTCTAACACTGAACCAATATCCTATTACATGTCAGAAGCACAAAATATTGATGAAAAGAATTTTGAGAAACAATTGCGAGTAGCAATCTTGAGTAGTTTCACAATAAATGGCCTTGTTGAAACAATAAAAGTAAAATCAGCTAAATTAAACTTTTTTTCACATATTTTTTTGGGAGGATATAATCAGTATAATGAGGAAATTCTAAATCTAAAAAGTGATCTATATTCTTTCTCTTCAGACATATGTTTTTTATTTTTAGATACGAGAAAATTACTAGGAAAATTTTATTTTGAACCATATTCGGTTTCTTCTGAGGTTAGAAGAGATTTCATTAATCAAAAATTTGCAGAAATAACTGAATTAATAGATTTTTTTATTAAAAACTCAAAATCAAAATTAATTTTAAATAATTTTTTAGTACCAACATATTCGCCATATGGAATATTTGAAACAAAAACTGATTTTGGACTAAGTGAAATGGTTACGGAATTAAATCAAAGGCTTTATGAATATTTTAGGGATAATTCTTCAGTATTTATTTTTGATTTTATCAGTTTTGTCTCAAAAATTGGTGAGAAAAAAATTTTTGATTTTAGACAATATTTCTTTGGTGATATACAAATCTCACTAAATGAAATACCAAATTTAGCACATGAATTATTCGGCTATATCAAACCTCTTATCGGATTAAATAAAAAATGCATTGTCTTAGATCTGGATAACACTCTTTGGGGTGGTATAATAGGCGAAGATGGAATGTCTGGTATTAAACTAAACCCTAATGATCCTGTGGGAAAATCATATGTGGAATTTCAAAAATATCTTCTTAGTTTGCATAAACGTGGAATAATCTTGGCAATTAATAGCAAAAATAACTTTGATGATGCTATGGAAGTAATACGTGAACATCCAAATATGATTTTAAAAGAAGAACATTTTGCATCCATTAAAATTAACTGGGAGAATAAAGTTTCTAACATAAAAGAAATTTCTCAAGAAATTAATATTGGTATGGACAGTATGGTGTTTTTTGATGATGATCCTGTAAACAGAGATTTTGTAAACTCAACCATTCCTGAAATTTTAACAATTGAATTACCTAATGATCCCTCACTATTCATTCCAAAATTATTAGAATTGAATGATTTCAATGTATTAAAAATTACAAGTGAAGATCAACAACGTGGAAAAATGTATCTAGAACAACGAAAAAGAGTGGAACTAAAACAAAATACAGATGATTTTAAAGATTATTTACAAAAATTAAATGTCAAAATATATGCAAAAATTGCAGATGAATTTACTATACCCAGAATTTCTCAATTAACATTAAAAACTAATCAATTTAATCTAACTACAAAAAGATATCAAGAACATGATATAGACAACTTTTCTAAAGATGATAAAAAAATTGTTGGTTGTATTAGGGTGGAAGATAAGTTTGGTGATAATGGTATTACTGGTGCATTTATTATTGAAAAAATTAACTCTAGTGAATGGTATCTTGATACATTTCTTCTTAGCTGTAGAATTATGGGAAGAGAAATTGAAACAGAATTTCTCAATTTTATTATTCAAGAAGCAAAAAAAAGTGGTATTATCACATTAACTACAAACTATTTACCAACAAAAAAAAATAAACCAATTGAATCTTTCTTACCTGATCATGGATTCATTCAACATGGTGAGTTGTGGAAACTAAACGTGCAAGAATATAATAAAAAAAATGGACCCCATAAATTGGTGATATCGAATAAATGACCAATAAATTATATCTTCTCATATCCAAAATTTTTTCAATTACTTACTCAGAAATTAACTCTAATAGTAATCCTGAAAACATTTCACAATGGGATTCGTTGAATACATATATTCTTGTTGATGAAATAGAGAAGAATTTTGATGTAAAATTCACTCTAGATGAAATAGTTTCTATAACCAATGTTGGCGATATTGAAAAAATTTTAAAAAATAAGAATTGTGATTTGATAGATAATGAACAATAATTACTATGAGGTAATGATATTATGAAATTGCATCATATTGGATTAGTCGTTCCAAATATTTCTGATTCAATAAATGAATTAACAAAATTTATAGAATTTCAAACTATTGGTATGCCATCATTGGTTGGTTCACAAAATGTAAATGTCTGTTTTTTAAATTTAGGTTCTATAAATCTCGAATTGATTGAACCTGCAAATAAAAATTCACCTATATCATCATTTACTGAGAATGGTGGAGGCCTTCACCATCTTTGTTTTGAAGTAGATGATTTACAAGAAAAAATTGATGAATTAAAACAGAATGGCGCACGTGTAATTGTTGAACCAACAATTGGATTTGATAGTAGAACTATATCTTTTCTATATCTGAATATGAAAAATACTAACTGTAATCTAATAGAATTGGTTTCTAAAATTGACTAGTAGTTTACCTTTTGGAGTAGGAATTGATATTGTAAAAATTGATAGGTTCCGTAAAAAACCATATCATGAAAATGAATCCTTTTACAAAAAAATTTTTTTAAAAGATGAAATAAATTATTGTTTACAATTTAATGATCCGTATCCTCATTTTGCAGGAAAATTTGCAATAAAGGAATCCACAATAAAAGCCACACCGATAAAAATTCTTCCTAATGAAATTCTGATCTTCTATAAAGATTCAAAACCAATGGTGAAATCAAATTCTTTTAAATTAAAAGATTATGATTTTTCAGTTTCTGTTAGTCATGAAAACGAATTCGCTATAGCAATAGTTTTTTCAATTAAAATCTAATCTCATTCTCTACTAAGTACAGTCCAAAATGTTTTCACTTCATCTAACTGTCTTACTACAAATGCGTGATTAAGACCACGAAAAATATTATATCTTTCTCCTTCACTTTCGTCTGTTACTCCTAACATAGATACAAAAGATCTATGATACCAATTACACGAGTCGGCATATCCTGGCACATCATACAACTCTGAGATACATTCTGGATACGAATATTCAGCAACTATGTTGTACATATTGATCTTTTGTCCATTTACCATTCCCTGTTTAACCAAATTTTTTGGATCAGAATTTAAAAATTTATCCACTACTGGATGTTCAAGATATCTTGATGCATCTACTCTTACAACACTAAGTAATTCGCCATTAGAATTTCTTACAACACTAATTCCTGTTGCTTTGTATTTTGATTCTTCTATTTTGTCCATATCTCCATAACTTGCATCTACATACAATGATTGTGCATTAGCAACTGAAACAACTGCTGGAATAAGCAAAACCATAAAAACTATAATTAGATATTTCATTCTTTATAGCCAGTGTGGAATTTCTAAATAATTATCTAGCTTCTTATTTTTTAATAATTTAAGTAATGCATTTGCTTGCGGTGTAGATAACATTGGTTTGTCAAACTCATTATCAGTTGAAATTCTAGGACATGCAACTTGTATGAATGCATCAATTCCTTTAAAATTCTTTAATCGTTCATTTGTAATATCTGTTAAAGCCAATAATTGTACTTCTTTTCCTCTCTCCTCCAATTCTTTCTTAAATTTTAATGCAGTAACTTTGGCAAATTGACCTTCTTTAAGACCTACAATTATACCGAAAATTTTTGCTTCTGTTGCTTTGAAAATTTTTAATGTTGCCTTTTTCTCTAATTTCTCTGCAAAATTAGTAACATCTCTGATTTCATTAAAGTAAGGATCTAAAATGTAAGTTCTAACTTTTGTTGCTAATGCAACTCCTGCTGCATGAAAATTACTTTGTCCTAAAAATAAATTTGCATCTACTTCTTCTTTGATTTCCACAGCTGGATAAAATTCACATCCAAAAACCTGCCCATCATTCAATTGCCCTTTACCTTTGCCAATTTTTACATTTATTCCGTCATTTTCCAACTCTTTTTTTACAGATTCAACTTGATGAAGATGCTGACTATCTGTTATGAGTGAAATTGTTTTTCCTCTCAAAACCTCTACTGCTTTTGGAATTACATCACTAAATGATATATCATCAAATGCATTAATCATAACTACATTATCTTGTTCTCCCGGAAATGTTTCAAGTTTATTTGTATGACCGATATTGAATAAAATTTCTGCACTTAGTACTTTGGCACCATTAGAATTCAAATCACATGTTCCCCACGTTGTATCTGCTAATACAAATGCCGGAATATCAAATTTCTTTGTAATGTTTATGGCTGTTTGTTGAACCTGAGGTAGCATTCCATCTGGTGCATTCAATGCAATAGTTACAGGCTTTTTCTGAGATATTACATCAAAAATCCTCTTTTCATCAATTACTATCATTTGTTCTGCACAGGTTTATTTTGAATTTAAACTAAACTATACAATCACTAAAATTCTTATCTCTTATACATTCTATATGCAAAAACAAATCTTGCATATTGGTATTGATGATACCGATTCCCCTAAAGGAATGTGTACCACATTTCTAGCCTACAAAATTATTAATAGATTAAAAAAAGAGAATGTTGATTTCCTTGATTTTCCAAATTTAGTTCGATTTAATCCGAATATACCCTGGAAAACTAGAGGCAACGGTGCTGTTGGATTAAAAATTTCTACCAATAACGCACAAAAAATTAAAAATATTGTAAAACAATATGTCAAACAGTATTCCGATGTGAAAAATGGTGCTAACCCCGGTCTTGTTTTTTATCAAAATGACAATCTCCCACAAGAATTTTCAAAACTAAGTTCTGATGCAATGTGGAAACTAATCCATCGAAATTATGCAAAAAAACTTCTATCTAAATACAATCTTGATTTCTTTTTTCTAGGAAATGGACAGGGATTAGTTGGTGCAACAAGTGTTATAGGATATAATTTCAATGATCAAACATACGAATTACTTTCTTATCGTGAAAAATCTAAATTCGGTAAGAAACGTTGTTTAAATAAATTTAAAGTAAAACAAATGCAAGAGAAAACATATCCTAAAACTTTCAACAGTTTTGATTCAAGAAAAAATAAAATTCTCTTAATGCCTCATGGGCCAGATCCAGTTTTCTATGGCATTCGTGGTGAAAATTCAAAAATATTAATTTCAGCATCAAAAATGATTCAACCTAAAGAAAAACTTGCTGGTTATCTTATTTTTAAATCAAATCAAGGAACAGATGATCATTTAAAAAATGAAATTGATGTAGATAATTTTTTACCGTATACATCAGGAAAACTTCATGGCATTGTTAATTCAAAACCTATTACTAAAAAAGGCGGTCATGTTTTCTTCTCAATAATTGTCCACAATAAAAAAATTCCTTGTGCAGTATACAAACCAACTAAAATGACTAATATTGCCAAAGAATTGATTATTGGTGACAAAATAATTGTGGGTGGTGGAATTAGGAAAGCAACAAAGACTCATCCACGAATATTAAATCTTGAATTCATAGAAATTTTAAAACTAAAAAAAAATGTGAAATTAGTTAATCCTACATGTAAAAATTGTAAGAAAAGAATGAAATCTAAAGGAAAAAATCAAGGTTTTCAATGTAAAATTTGTAAACGTACTAGTAATCTTAAAACCCAACAAATCATCTCACGTTCACTTGAAAAAATTATTTACATCCCGGAAGTATCCGCCCATCGTCACCTTACAAAACCACTACAAAGAATTACACAAAAATCAAAACCTGAATTATTTAACCAAAACTCCTCGTGGATAAAAAATTTCTAGAATTTAAAACACATGAATGATCTATCTTTTATCACAAAAGAATAAAACAAAGAATATTTCTATGTAAAGACATGATAGATTATTTAATTCCAAAGAGTAAAAGATGTCTTTGCCAATCTGTTTTATATCCTTTAAAATTCAAAAATTTTACCGATTAAAATGTCTGAATCAATAAAATTATTTGATCCAGTAATTGGCGTATCTGAAAAAAATGTGTTAATTCGTGTGTTAAAAAGTAAATTTTGGGCATCAGGTTCTGGAGTTGGGGCTGTATCTAGATTTGAAAATGAATTCAAAAAATTCGTCCAATCTAATTCATGTATTGCAGTAAACAGTGGTACTGCAGCATTAAATCTTGCTTTTTCATTACTAGATGTAAAAAATAAAGAAGTAATTCTTCCATCAATGAGTTTTGTTTCTACCGCCCATTGCATAGTAGAAAATGGTGGCATTCCTGTATTTGTTGATGTTGATCCTGACACTCTTTGCATAAATTCTGAAAAAATTGAATATGCAATAACAAAAAATACCAAGGCAATTATTTCAGTACATTTTGGAGGAATGCCTTGCAATATAAAAAAAATAAATAAAATTGCTAAGAAATATAATCTCTACACTGTAGAAGATGCAGCTCATGCTTCTGGTACTACATTTAATAAAAAAAAAATTGGTTCACATGGAAACTTAGTTTGTTTTAGTTTTCATCCTGTCAAAAATTTGGCCATGCCATCAGGCGGATTAATCTCAATTAATCATAAAAATCATAAAAAATTCAAACAATTATTATCGTCACGTAGATGGTGTGGAATTACTAACAGAAATGATTTAGATTATGATGTCAAAGAAATTGGATGGAACTATTACATGAATGAATTTTCTGCTGCAATTGGATTAGAACAACTAAAGAAACTATCATATCTGAATAAAATCAGAAAAAATATTGCAAAAAAATATTCTACTGAAATAAATCTTGAAACCAAAATGCCATATGATGAAAACTGTTCTTATCACCTGTATTGGATTTTAGTTAAAAACCGTCAAAAATTTAGACAAAGATTATATGAAAATGGTATTGAAACAGGCACACATTACAAACCTATCCATCTAATGAGCATGTATAAAAAAAATATCTCTCTGCCAATAACTGAATCTGCTGGTAAAAACATAGTTACGCTCCCAATCCATCCAAATCTTAAAAAACACCAAATTAAAAAAATTATTAATTCTGTAAATGAATTTTCATGAAATACACTCCAAATTAATCCACTTTATGAACATCTCTATTACTTTCTGAATAGCATTTGTTTTTGTATTCCAAAATTTACTCTGTATTTAATATTTTAAACATGTTTTTTGCAATCTGAAATTCAAAATTGGTATCTATCATTAATCCACTTTCAATTGGAATCTCATATGGTAAAATCTTCGATGAATCTAATCTCTTTGACTTAGCAACACTATTCTTACGAAATACATGTAATCCATTCATTTGATACACAACTGGTGAAGATTGTCTACTTCTCGGTCGTTTTTTTAGTGGTTTAACAATCTTCAAAAAACCCTCCGAATTTTTTTCTACTATGTTATAATATGGATTAAGATGTTGTTTGTATACTGCAAAAACTCCGTCACACTTTTTTCTATTTACTAATTCTATTGCACCTTTCATATCCTTTATTCTGAGAAAAGGGACAGTTACATCAAGATTTACAATAATATCAAATTTGTAATCCATTGCCTCTAATTTTTTTATTGCATGCAGTATAACATCCATTGTTGATGCATTATCAGTTGCAAGATATTTCGGTCGCATAAATGGTACCTCTGCACCACTTTGTTTTGCAATTCTTGCAATTCTATTATCTTCTGTTGAAACTATAACATGACTAAAAATTTTTGATTTTAATGCTTTTTTTATGGTATGTGCGATTAATGACGAACCCCCAATTTTCTTTAAATTCTTTCCTGGTACACCTTTAGAACCGCCCCTTGCTGCAATAAAACAAATTGGTTTATTCCTCATCAGATTTCCATATCCCTTAACTTTTCAACGTATAAGACAACTAATTTCCTAAATAAAACTTGAAACATATTAAATTTCTTGAATTGATGTACAATAAGGTTACGTATAAAAAATTTGCCTATCTATTAACAAACTTTTTATTATAAAATTAAAAATATCACTCGAATGAACAATGATGATATTGTTGGAATTCCATTAGAAACATTTCCTACAAAAGATGTGATTGACAAGCATACGAATGGAAAATTAACTGTAATCTGGAGAGATTGGGATAATATAATAAATTCTGTACCAAAAATGATCTATACATCGTCAGTTTTTCCAAATGAAATAAAAGGTCCTCATTTACACTTAAAACGAATAAGTTATTTTGTATGCATTCAAGGAAAAGTTGTTTTTATTATAAAAGATAATAATGGAAAATATCATGAAATTGAATCTAGTGAATCCCGCCCAGTTCTAGTTCAAGTTCCTAAAAATATTCCATCTGCTCACATCAATCTATCTGAAAAACAATCTACTATTCTTACATTTTCTGATTTGTCATGGAAACCTAATGACAACGAAATGATTGATGTGGAATTTGATGATTATGACTGGAAAAAATGGGAATAATTACAAAAAATATTTGTGCTTAGATTTTTATGATATGTTATTTATTATGTCAATTATATGAAATGTATTTTATGCAATTCTGAAAATTTTGATATTATTGCAACAAAATTAAGAAATAATATAACACGCAAGGTAGTCCGTTGCAAAGGTTGTAAATTAACATCATTGGAAAATCCTGACTCTGCTATTACTGATTATAAAAATGACTATAGAAAATTACATTCTCCAGTAATTGGAACACAATTATCTCCCAAAGAATTTTTTGATTATGAATTAGAATTTCAGAAACCAAGAAAAAATCGTATAAAACATCTTTTAGATTCTGAATCTGATGTATTGGAAATTGGTTCTTCAACAGGTCATTTTTTATATTCAATAAAACACGATGTAAATACTGTAACTGGTATTGAATTAGATGAAAATTATGCAAATTTTGCTAAGAATGAATGTGGTCTGAATATATTTGCTGAACCCCTTGAAAAAATAAATTTTGGCGAAAAAAAATTTGATGTAATTTTTTTATTTCAGGTGTTTGAACACATTCCTGATCCCATCTTTCTGCTAAACGAAATAAAAAAACATTTGAAAACGGATGGAATAATTCATCTAGAAGTGCCAAATCTTAACGATGCACTTATTTCTCTATATGACATCAAAGAATTTTCAGAATTTTATTTTAGATTGCCACATGTCTATTATTATGATAAAAACTCTCTGATGAAACTAATGAATATGCTGGGTTTTGAAGGACAAATAACATTTCATCAGGAATTTTCCATTTTTAATCATATTCATTGGTTACAAAATAAATCACCTCAAAAGGAACAAAAAAAAGCATCAGAACTTGTATCATGGTCGCCAAAAAACGAAAAAATATCTGTAATTTTCAAAAATTGGTTTTCAAAAATTGATCAAGAGTATAAACAACTTTTGAAGGATAATGGAATTTCAGAAGTATTGTCGTTTACTGGAAGAATAAAATAATAATTATAATTTTGATAATTTCTTCCTAAATGCTATATTAGTGAAAAGTTTAGAAAATATAAAAATGATGGAAAGTATAATTTTAATTGAAAATTTCGAGGATGAAAAAAAACTTCATGATATTACGAAAAAATTTCCAAATGCAAAACTCTTCTCACTAAATTATCAAACCCACAAGCATCTCGAAAAATTGAATATATCTCATTATGTGGGTGAAAGATATTTAGATAAAAATGACATGGAGTCTGCGGATCTCAATGCGGTAGAACTCACACAATCCTGGTATAATCATGACGAAATAAAGAATTTCTTAATTTACAAACAAACTAATCTTGCATATTTTCTAGAATTAGATTTACTACGATACTTCATTGATATTTTTAAAACCATTAAAACCATTCAAAATATTATCTCAAAAGAAAAACCAAAAAATATCATCGCTTTGACATCAATGAATGATTTCATAAAACAATTAACTATTTATAAAAAAATTGATTTTTTCCATATTGACTCAGAAAATCTAAAAAAACTACATTATGATAGAATCAACATTAAGTTTAACTTAAAATCACTACCAATATCTTTCAATATCTCTAGAAGTAAATTTCAAAAAATCAAACAAATATCTGAAATCTTCTTATATAAAATATTCAACCTTTATTCAAAACCCTCCACACTAGATTCTATCTTACTATTAGATTTTAATCCCACAATTTATGAAAATTTGTTAATTGAATTATCAAAATCCAATAAAAAAATTTTATTATTAAATCAACGTAGACCTGCAATATGGAATTTCAAAAGTTTGCGTATCATAAGAAATTCAAATGCTAAAATCATTGATTTAAATTCCTATTCACATTTTCTTAGTACTTCTGAATTAGACCACGCAAGAAATTCATTTATTAAATTACAAGATATGTGGAATTTTGAAAAATTTTTTGAGGAAATATTCTCAATTGAGAATATTTCTTTTTGGAATTCTATAAAGAAATCATTTATGGAAACATGTAATCGTAGATTTGAAGAATCAATTCGTAGAATCTTATTGTTAGAAAAACTCTTTGAAAAAAATAAAATCATTAACATTCTTGAATGGGCAGAAACAGGGCAAGAAGAAAAAGAAGTTCTTAGTGTTGCTAAACGATTGCAAATTAATTCGGTTATGTTACAACATGCAATGTATTCTACTGCAAAAATTTGGGAAAAATTCGGTAGATTTTTAGCTCGTTTTTCATACCCTTTAATTAGTAATCAACAGGCTGTCTGGGGCGATTTGACTGAAGAATATGCCATTTCACATGGAAATACCCCGTCAAAAATTTTTAAAACAGGTAGCCCTAGACATGATCCATTTTTTAATTATAAAACCACTAAAACTGAATCTGGATTAGTTTTATTAGCTACAACTGGCGCTTCTGGAATCTTTACTCAAGGTTCTACAACTGACATTTTTATCAAATTTGATAATTTTGTACGAGAGGTATATGAAGTAATGAAAAAATTTCCGGATAAAAAATTAATTGTGAAACCTCACCCTCAATCAGATTTTATAAATAATGTTACACAGTTGATAAAGGACATTGATCCAGAAATCCCAATTATTTATGATACTGATTTACCTGAATTAATTTCACAATGTGATGCTGTTATAAGCTTCAATACATCTACTATCCTTTTAGAATCAATAATAATGAATAAACCTGCCATTGACTTACAAATTGAGGATTGGGTCCATGAACATGAAATCACAAAAATGAATGCAATTTATTCAATTGACAGTATAAATCAAATTGAAGATGGTTTACGAAAAGTACTTTATGATGTAAATACAAAAAATGAGCTAGAAAAAAATTCTAAAATATTCATAGATAAATTTTTAGTCAATCATGGTAATGCTTCAAAACATGTATCTGATTTACTTACTAACCGATAATATTTTTAAAATTAAATACAAAATATTCGCATAGTAATCGTTTTATTAGTTCGTCCAAAGTTAATTATGAACTATGCCTGAAATTAATTTATCGGATAGGCTAATTGGAGATAACAATCCTCCTCTTGTAATTGCTGAAATTGGAATAAATCATGAAGGTAATTTTCAAAAAGCTAAACAAATGATTACTGATGCCCATAACTCACATGCTGAATGTGTAAAATTTCAAACTCATATAATTGAAGATGAAATGATTGAAAATGATGTAATACCTGAAAATGCAAATGAATCAATTTGGGAAATAATGAAACGATGTTCATTGTCTGAGGATGAAGAACTAGAATTAAAAAAATATACTGAAAAGTTAGGAATGATCTATCTTAGCACACCATTCTCTAGAGCTGCTGCAGACAGACTTGAAAAAATTAATGTCTGTGCTTTTAAAATTGGTTCAGGCGAATGTAATAACTTTCCATTAATCGAACATATTGCAAAATTCAAAAAACCTATTATTTTGAGTACTGGAATGAATTCAATTCCTTCAATAAAGAAAAGTGTTGAAATTTTACGAGAATATGAAATCCCTTATGCATTAATGCATGTAACTTCTTTATATCCTACGCCGTATGAACAAGTAAGATTGGGTGCATTATCTCAATTGAAATCTACATTTCCTGATGCAGTAATTGGTTTAAGTGATCATAGTATTGGAAATTATACTTGTTATGCAAGTATTCCATTAGGTGCATCAATTCTGGAGAAACATTTTACATCTGATAAGAATTGGTCTGGTCCTGATATACCAATATCCATAAATCCTTCTGAACTTACTGAATTAGTTTCAGGTTCTAATGCAATTTTTAATTCTCTTGGAGGCGAAAAAACCATTCTTGACGATGAAAAAATTACTGCACGTTTTGCTTATGCATCTATTGTAACAATTCAAAAAATCAAAAAAGGTGAAAAATTTACTTTACAAAATATTTGGGTAAAGAGACCTGGTACTGGACAACTGAGACCTGTAGATTATGAAAAAATAATTAATAAAACTGCATCTTGTGACATAGAAAATAATATACAATTAACGTGGGATATGATTGAATAGACAAAAAATAGTTTTTTTAACAGGGACCCGAGCTGATTTTGGTAAATTAAAACCATTAATGGATAAAGTAGAAGAATCTCAAAAATTTGATTGTCATATATTCATCACTGGAATGCACACTCTAGAAAAATATGGGAATACGTACAAAGAAGTTATGAAATGTAACTATCAAAATACATTTGTTTACGAAAACCAAAAACACTCAAACGAGCAAGATATTATACTTGCAAACACGATAAATGGGTTTTCTCAATATGTAAAAACTCTCAAACCTGATATGATAATTGTTCATGGAGATCGTGTTGAAGCACTTGGTGGCGCAATTGTTGGTTCATTGAATAATATTCTTGTATCTCACATAGAAGGTGGTGAAATTTCGGGTACAGTTGATGAATTAATTCGTCACGCAGTTAGTAAATTATCACATATTCATTTTGTAGCTAATCTGGAAGCAAAACAAAGATTATTACAAATGGGTGAAAAAGAAAATACATTATTCATTATTGGTTCTCCAGAAATTGATGTAATGCGAGGCTCAAATCTACCTTCTATGAATGACACAAAATTGCGATATGATATTCCATTTGAAAAATACTCAGTTTTCATATTTCATCCAGTCGTAACAGAACTTGATTCTTTAAAAAATCAAACTAATGAAGTAATTTCTTCTTTAATTGAATCTAATCTAAATTATATTGTAATATATCCTAATAATGATCCTGGTTCTGATATTATAATAGAACAAATAAAAAAACTAGAAAAAAATCCAAATTTTAAAATTTTTCCTTCTATAAGATTCCAAAATTTTCTAACTTTATTGAAAAATGCAAGCTTCATAATTGGTAACTCTAGTGTCGTCATCCGTGAAGCTGAAGTTTTTGGCACGGTTGCAATTAACATTGGAACCAGACAACAAAATAGAAGTAAAAATGATGACATACTAAATGTTCCTTCAAAAAAAATACCAATTTTAAATTCTATTAAACTTGCATCTGCCATGAATATTCAACCAAAAAGTTTATTCAGTGATGAAAAAAATAGTTCAGAACAATTCATTAATATTTTAAATGACTCATTAATCTGGAAAACTTTGATTCAAAAACAATTTGTTGATAAATTAAACTAATTATTTTTTTCATTAATTTTAAAATTTTCTTACCAGGCGGTCCATCCGCCATCAATAATTAAATTGGAACCTGTCATGTATGAAGATGCATCAGACATCAAAAATAAAATTGCTCCTTGATAATCATCTTTGTTAGCCATTCTCCCAAGAATAGTTTTTTCTGAGTACTTCTTAATGAATTTCTTATTCTGGTATGATTCATCTTTTACCCCTCCTAATGTCAATGTATTTACTCGTACATTTTTTTTATGCCAGTATGCAGCTAAATATCTAGTTAGATTCAATATTCCACCTTTTGATGCTGCATAGGATACGGGTGAATTCAAATTACTTTTATCATAAATTCTTTGATCTGCACCTGTCATGCCGTAAATTGATGAAATATTTACTATGACGCCATTTTTTTGTTTGGCCATAATGTTGCCAATTTCCTGGCAACAAAGAAAAACTCCTGTTAAATTAAGTTCTAAGGATTTTTTCCATATATCAATTGGAAATGCCTCGAATGAATTTTTACCATGTTTGGATTGACTTTTTGCATGATTCAAAAATGCATTATTTATCAAACCATCAATTTTTCCAAATCTTTTTTTAATTTTTAATGCTAACTCTTTGACTTCTTCTTTAGATGTAATGTCTACATTTTCACAAATAGGGTGTGTTTTATACTTCCTGTTGATATTATCTGCTAATTTTTGATTTTTCTTAATGTCTACATCAACTAAAATTAATTTTGCACCTGCATCACTTAAAATCTGAGCATACTGTGAGCCTAATAATCCCGCACTTCCAGTTAAAATGATAACCTTATTTTTCAAATTAAAAATTTTTTTTGTTTTTTCAAATATCAAATCTTTAACACCTTTCCTTTCTTTGCAGAGTCTTTCATTGCTAAAGCAATATTCATAGTTTTAATGCCTTGTTGAAGGTCATTAATTGTTCTTTTTCTTTTCTTCATACATTTAATGAAATGCTTCATCTCTTCAATATACATTTCATTTCTTTCAAAATTGTCTAATCTTAGAATTACTTTCCATGTATTCTTCGCATTATTAAACAATTTGACAATATTATTTTCTGAATCCCAGTAAATAATTCCTTTTCTTCCTTTAATTTTACAACTTCTAAATTCTGGTCTAAGAAAAAAATCCAAATGTAATTCTGCTGTAATTTTGTTGTTAAATTGTATTATACTTGCACAATAATCCTCTGCAGTAATATTCAAATCACTAAATTTTCCTGCTACGCTAAAAACTTGTTTTGGATTTCCAAAAATCCAATAAAGATAATCTATATCGTGAATCATTGTTAAAATTATACCTCCTCCAAGTTTTTGTTTTCCGGCATAACTGTTAGAATAACTTTCATATGGGTGCCAATCTGGTAAATATGAACCATTTTCGCATTGAATAGAAATTACTTTTCCAATTTTTTCTTGATCAATTAATTGTTTGATTTTTTTTATACATTTGTGGAATCTGAGGTTAAAACCCATTTGCGTAATTATTTTTTTTTGTTTAACCAATTTCTCCAAAGTCTTAATTCCTTCAGTTGAATTAGATAGTGGTTTTTCAATGAATAAATCTATTCCATTTTTAGCTAATTCTATTGCACTTGAAATATGGAATGCTGTTTCATTTGTAATTATTCCAAAATCTGGTTTTTGAGAAATACATTCATGTAATTTATTAGATATTTTGATACCTTTTTTTTCCAAATAATCTAAATCTTTTCGTTTGGTACATACAATAATTTCAGCTTTTGTCATACTTTGGAGGTTTCTTAAATGCCTCTTTCCTATAGAGCCATAACCAACTATCAAAATTTTCAAATCAATTTGATAAAATATCTATAATAAATAGAACTTACTATCTGAAAATTTCCTTAATAGAAAAATCTACATTGAATATTTTCTAAAATTAAGAAAAAATATGTTGTGTTGGTTTTAGTTGAATTCTAGTCATTTTGATAAAATAAGTTAGACGTAACCTTATTGTAGTCCAATCTTAAAAATTGACACTATGTTTGATGGAAAAAAAGTACTGATTACTGGAGGAACAGGCTCGTTGGGAATTGCATTAACAAAGGAACTCCTCAAAACAGAAGTGGATACAATAAGGATCTATAGTAGAAATGAATCTAAACAAATTGAAATGCAAAATGAAATGAATGATTCCCGATTACGTTATCTTATAGGCGATGTCAGAGACAAAGAACGATTATCTAAGGCATTAGAAGATGTGAATATAGTAATCCATGCGGCTGCACTAAAACACGTTCCTGTTGTTGAGTATAATCCCTTTGAGGCAATTAAAACAAATGTATTAGGTAGTCAAAATGTAATTGAATGTTGCTTACAAGAAGATGTTGAAATAGCTATTTGTGTTGGGACAGATAAAGCAGTTTCACCTCTAAACACTTACGGTGCAACCAAACATTTGATGGAAGATCTATTTACTACTGCAAGTAATTACACCAATCCATTAAGACATAAAACAAAATTTATTGCAGTTAGATATGGAAATGTTTTAGCAAGTAGTAATTCAGTTGTTCCAAAATTTATTGAACAGATTAAAAATGGAAAAGAACTCACTGTCACTGATTTTTCCATGACTAGATTTAACATTACTATGAATCAAGCTATAAAACTTATCTTTGATTCTATAAAACTCGGTCATGGGGGAGAAATCTTCATCCCTAAACTAAAATCATATAAACTAGAAACCTTGAAAGATGCTCTCTTTGAGGTTTTGGAAACAACCGTTGATGTAAAAAAAATATCTGTTAGACCAGGAGAAAAATTTCATGAATCCTTAATCAATGAAGAAGAATTAAGAAACACTTACGAAACTGAAGATTATTACGTTATACTAGATAAACAAATGAATGATGGCACATTTTCAAAATGGAATAATCTACAAGAAACTAATCGCACTGAACAATATTCTTCAGATAAAGTTGAACTGTTAACAAAAGATGAATTGATTAAAATTCTAATTAATGAAAAATTAGTAAAAAATGATTATTAATGATTGGCTGTATTGTTCAAGCTCGAATGGGTTCAACAAGATTGCCGGGAAAAGTTTTAAAAAATATAGATGGTGGCAAAACAATCTTGGATTTTGTTATAAAACAATTACAAGAATCCAAATTAATTGAAAAAATTATTGTTGCAACTACTAATCTAAAAGAGGATGATGTAATAATTGATTATTCGAAGAAATTAGGTGTAGAATGCTTTAGAGGTAGTTCACAAAATGTTCTGGAACGACATTATGAATGTGCGAAAAAATTTTCAATGTCTACTATAGTTAGAATTCCATCAGATAAACCATTGATAGATCCAATAATAGTTGATCGAAATATCGAATTTTTTAATCAAAACTCGTGTGATTATGTTACGAACTTTTTATCAAAACCTTCTGCCCCAAGTGGTGCTGAAGTGGAAATTTTCTCATACGATGCACTAAAAATTGCATTTAAAAACGCAAAACTTCCTTCAGAAAAAGAACATGTAAC
>MDTE01069662.1_pt1 | contig 24255 bp, 50 predicted proteins | sample 811231 | NCBI WGS metagenome assembly MDTE01 (sample SAMN05326651, study PRJNA326480) | marine metagenome | isolation source: seawater | place: Indian Ocean: Red Sea | collected 2010 | reverse complement strand
GTTGCCTACGGCCTCGAATCCTGATCACCCTTAATAAGGAGAACTAAGAAATGGGTAGAAGGTTTCCTGGCTCGTCTGGCGGCGGCGGTGGCGGCGGCGGTGGTGGTGCTAGCGGCAAGTACAACCAGTGCTTGATGTGGAACTCCGCCGGTACGTACACCTGGACGACACCATCTGATTTCGACGATTCTGTTGCCGCACGTATTTACGTATGGGGCGCCGGTGGCTCTGATGGGTGCTCCAGCGCTAGCGGCAATTCTTACGGCGGTGGAGGTGGCGGACTGGCCATTAGTGAACTGACTTTGGCAGCAAGCACTGCTTATACAATCACCATTGGCGCAGGAGCGACAACCTACAACGGCAACGGCGGAACTTCATCTTTCGCTGGCTCAGGCATCACTACCCTGAGTGCATCTGGTGGGCGTTCTGGCAATAACAACACTGATCCAACTGGTAACTCAACTGGCGAAACATCTAACCCTCAAGCTGGTACTTACGGTCAAGGCGGTGTTGGTGTAGGCGGTAATATTGTCAACCGTCGTGGCGGACGAGGTGGTACTGGAGCCGTTAACTCCAGTAGCGGATATGGCGGTGGCGGGGGTTCTGCGCCTGCACCAGATGGCCATCGAGATGGATATGCAGGTGGTAATTCCACTTCGTATCAAGGTGGCAGTGGAGCGTCGATTTACTACCCAGGAACATATCCCTACACCAGCTATTGCTCTGCGGGTGGAGCAGGTACTGCCGGAATGGGATCTAGTTCTCAATCATCCAGTACTTACTACTCCTATGGCGGAGCAGGCGGCGCTGGCCTAGATGGCGCAGGTGGCCACGGCGCTTCTGCTAACTCATACTCGAACGCTGCAACCGGCTCTACTCCAGCTGGTGACGGTCAAGGAAGTTCTATTTGGTCGCCAAACCTTATCTTCCTTGGTGGCGGTGGCGGTGGCGGTGGAGCCGCTACTTACCACTCTTCCGAAAAGGCAGGGTCTAATGGCGGTTGTGGCGGACCAGGCGCGGGTGGCGGTACAGCTTCTGTTTATTCGAGCAGTACAAACCACTCCTATATGACTTCCGGAAATGGAGGAATTCTGGGCGGCGGTGGCGGAGCGCCACAGTATTGCCAAGGCGGTAATGGCGGCAATGCCGGCGGCGGTGGCGGCTGCGGCTACAACGGAATTAACGATAAGTGGGGAATGGGTGGAGACGGCCTAATCTTTATTCAATACAAAATTACTCTCTGATTTTTAGACAATGACTAAGTGGGCACAAGTTAACAACAATGGCAGTCTGACTGACCTTGTTGAGGTCGATCCAGCGACCTTGTTTCACCCGGATATTGCAGCAGCATTCGAGATCGTTCCTGACAACGTCACTGCTGGTCATACAAAGGACTCTGAAGGAAACTTTATTGCTCCTACTGCGGAAGCAGCGCCAACAGTCAACTTAGAGATCAATCTTTCTGAGGGAGATTTCTTGGCAAAGCTCACCCGTGCAGAGCGTCAAGCAATTACTACAGCACGCTCTAGCAACGCTGACCTAGAAGATTTCATGACGATGCTGGAGAAGCGCGGCTTCGTAACCGTCAGTGATAGCGAAGTGCAATCTGACATCAACGCATTTGTAAGCGCCTCGATAATCTCTCAGGCCTCGGCAGACGCGATTATTCCTTCCTGATTTTTGAAAAGGTAACCCGCCATGTATTTCTACGAGGATCCCGGTCCTAGAAATCAGATAGTTCTTTTCCCTCATTCCGCACCAGGGGGAAGTCAGTCTGCGACTGCCCTCACTACTGCTGAAGTGTTGACGTGGACGTGTCCATCTGACGTTAACGACAGTGTCCCAATGCGCGTCTTTGTATGGGGTGGCGGAGGCGGTGGCGGTAATTACAGCAGCAGCGGCAATGGATATGGCGGAGGGGGAGGCGGTCTAGCGATCAGCGAGTTCACTCCAGTTGCTGGACAGGCTTATACAGTGACAATTGGGGGAAGCGGTATTGCGTACAACGGCACAGGCGGAACTTCATCTTTTGCCGGCTCAGGTATCACAACCCTGAGCGCGTCTGGCGGTCGTAGCGGATATACCAACACCGATCCAACTGGCAACTCAACTGGTGAAACCTCAAACCCTCAAAGTGGTGTTTACGGTCAAGGCGGTGTTGGTGTAGGCGGCAACATCGTCAACCGTCGTGGCGGCAAAGGAGGTGTTGGAAGTGTTGGCTCCAGCAGCGGACACGGCGGAGGCGGCGGATCCGCACCTGCACCTAGCGGTCACCGCGATGGATATAACGGAGGCAATGCGACTAGTTACGTGGGCGGTGCTGGAGCATCAATTGCTTACGACGGATTAAACGCATATACCAATTACACCGCTCCTGGCGGGTCAGGTACTGCGGGTAAAGGGACGTGTAGTGCGAGCTCAAGCACGTACTATTCCTATGGCGGAGCAGGCGGTGCAGGCATTTTTGGCGCCGGTGGCAGAGGAGGCTCAAGTAATTCCTACTCAACTACTGACCGCAATGCAACTGCTGCTGGCGATGGCCAAGGTGGTGCTCTTTGGTTCCCCAATAAAATTCTTCTTGGCGGCGGTGGCGGTGGCGGCGGCGCTGCCCAGGAAACTGGATCCGGCAGGCAGGCTGTGTGTGGTGGTTGTGGCGGCCCAGGCGCTGGCGGTGGTGCCTCAACCAACTACAGCAGCACCACTGACAACTCATACATGAATGCTGGAAACGGCGGTGTTCTTGGTGGTGGCGGTGGTTGTGGCCAATACAGTCAGCCCGGCAATGGAGGCTGCGCAGGCGGTGGCGGTGCCGGTGGTTACGGTTCGCGGCAAAACAACACAGACGGTTATGCCGCTATGGGCTATGGAGGCGGTGGCCTGGTGGTAATTCAGTACGCCATTAACGTCTGATGGCCGGCATCATTTTTAAGGGCGTTGTGCTTGGCAATTTGATTGCCCTTAACGCCATTGTCTATTTGGGCTACCGGACATTCTCTGGTGGCCTAGATCTTTTGAAGAGCGAAGTTGCTCTTCAGATGGAAGAGCGACTTAAAGAAGAGTACGACTACTTCAAAAAGGATCTCATGGGCATGCAAGACAACATGCTCAAGTCCCAAGAGAAACTTATTCCTAAGGGCGGCACCGTTAAGTCAGGTCTGCCGATCTTCTGATGAATATCCCAGACATCGGGGTTGCTGGGGTCAGCATTCCAGATGTCGGGATCTACTTGCCACCAGTCAAGCGTGAGCTGTTGATGCCGAGCTTGCCGCCTGGGGTGAGCATGGCGCTGCCGGTTATTCAGATACCGGGGTGCGTCGAGGCCCATGTCGACTCTGACCTGCAGACCGAATTGACGACCAGTGACCCGTCGCAGGTCAGGATCTACTGCGATGCAGGTATGCCGGCGTTTGATCCGATGGATTATCAGCCATACCTACAGCAGGTAGACAAGCAGCCTGCGATACCTAAGTTTGCCAACGCAGCTGCAGAGTCCAAGGCCGAAGCACCAGTTAGCAAGGGCCGCAGGCAAGAGACGACTGGAACTGAAGAGAAGGGAGGGCAGTCGCTGCAATCAAAGCCCCAGTGCGAAGAGGGCGAAGTCCTGCGCCAAGGCGAGTGCATCAAGATCGAAAGGCCCGAGCCCCAAGAGTTCACGATCGGTGGCAAGTACCTGCCACCCCTCGAATCAGTCACAACAACCGCAGCAATCGCAACGACCGCCACAGTCTCAGCACTGCTCGCCAGGCCGATTGCGGACTGGCTGCTGAAGCTGATCAAGCCGATGATCAAAAAGATAATTGCCAAGATCAAGAAGATGCTTGGCAAGTCAGTGCCTATTCGCTCTGTTCGCCAGAGGGTTCTGGCTCAGCGTTTGCGGAACCAAGCACTCCGTCAAGCCCGAGATCTGATGGGGTGATTGTCACCTCGTGGACGTGAGGCGTCATGGTCACCTTCTTCGGCTCGACAATTACATCAGAGCAGACGTGATAGAAGCGGCTGCTTGGTGCAAAGCGAATTCCTTCCTGGGCAAGCTGTCCGCAGTGGCGCAGCTTGGCAATGGCAAAGTCAAGCTCCTTATTGCGCAGAATCTGCATCTGGATCCGGTTCTGCGTCGTCATCGCCGTTTTGCAGCGCTCTTGAATCCCACCGTCCAGGGGGATGGAGATGGTGGCACTAATGCCAGCGTTCCAGGAGTAGTTGTCCTTCTGTCCGGTGCGAACTGGCTTTTGGTAGGCAACAGAGCCCCAACCATTATCAGGAATACCATCAGGTGTCGGCAGACCGTTCTCATCGAGCGGGCCACCTTCAATATCGATCGGATCGTAAACAGGCTCTAGATATGTCGGCTCATAGGGCAGCTGCCAGGAGTTGCTGTATGTCAGGAACGGCGTCAGGTTGAACGTCGGACCTTGACACTGAACGCCAGAGGTTACCGCCGATTGGATGTACGGCCCTTGCAAAATTTGCACGGCCTGATTGGACACTGAGGATGATGACTGAGCGATTGGATTTGCAGTCGCGCTTACACCACCAACAGAATCAGCAAAAGCAGGATTAGCAGCAAAGAGAGAACCAAGTCCAACTAACGCTGAAAGATACTTGTGGTATCGGTGATGCTTCGGGTGGTGACCTTTCGATCGATCGTTGTCACGTTGGAAACTCCCGGCCCCGAATAGGATTCGACGAAGCTGAAGCTTGCCCCTGGAGTCGTTTGCCTCCAGCTGGGCTTGTTGCTCATGTTGAGTTGCGTCCATCCAGCCTGTGTGTCTGAGTCAATCTGGAAGGATGAAGATTGCGAGCTCACAGAGACATCTCCGCTGCTCGGTTCAACCCCCGTCCCAGAGACTGCGTATGACCAACCTGTGTTGTAATCTATCGACCGAATTAGCTCAGTTGTCTCCTGCGTAACTTCGCTCCTCGTGGTCATTTTCCCCATACTGAAGGACGGAACCACAGGTATGGAATGCGCTCTGCCTGCAAACAACAGGAGAGCGCCAATAAATAACAGGTGTTTCACTGGTTAACCCCAGTTCAGTACAACTCGTCCTCGACGCCAGGCTTAACGACCAAATCAGTTTTCGGGTAGGCCACACATAGAAGCACGTAGCCAGCTTCGATCTGCTCGTCATCCAGGAATGACTGATCACTCTGATCGACTTCGCCGGCAATGATCTTGGCTGCACAAGAGCAGCAAGCACCAGCCCTGCAGGAGTAGGGCAGGGCGATGCCGGCGTCTTCGGCCGCGTCGAGAATATATTCTTCTTCAGGGCAATCAAACGACTCGATGCCGTTGTCGCCGTGAAATGTGATGCTGCGCTTCATCAATCGAAAATAGTCAGCTCCGAAACGTGTTGAGCAGTAGCTGATGTGCCAGCGCCCCCTGCGGTGATGGACATGGTGTGCCCTGAATCCAGTGAGCCTGCCAAGGACCCCGCTACGCCCCCGGCCGAAGTAATCGTCGATCCCAAAACAGGGAGGGTGCTTACTACGCCAGAAGAAACAGTGCTACCGGAACTAGTCCCGTCGCCAAGTTGGTAACTTTCACTGAAACTGAAATCCTCGCCGGCAACTTTCACGCTGGCAGTTGTGCCGGTGAAGCCAGGGGCGGAACCAGCAGAAAATGCTGCAAGCCGGCCGATATTCCCAGATGTGGTGCCATCGGTCGTATCCACATTCGATCCACTGACCGAATAGACCGAAGGAATTCTTGTTGCATTAGAAGCAGCCGCGTCAACACTGAGTTGGACACTGCTACTAATGCGGTGGATCAGGTCGGCTTGGGCTGGTGCGGCCAGGAGGCTACTGGCAGCAACCAAGGTGAGAAGTCTTTTCATCATGCTTTTGGAGATGGGTCATCTTTCTCATCCTTCTTCTTCTTGCCAGCATCCACCCCAAACGAAACAAGGGTCGATGTGAACACGCTGGCGATGAAGGTCGGATCGATCTGCTTTTGCTCAAGGCCAGGGATCGACACGTAGTTGAGTGTCAAGATCGCACCGGCCCAGCCAAGGATCACAATGCGAACGAGTGTGCCAACACCTTCGTCATGCCACTCGAACTTGTCTTCTTTCGGCTTTTCAGCCGACTTCTTGTCTGACTGCGGAATCATTTCTTTTTAGGGAATGCAGACTGCAAGCCGGACATAACCAGCTGAACAACACTGTTGCTTTTGAGCTTCGGATTAAGAGCGATAATCTCAGAAGCAGCCGCCACCAAGATGGCGATCAGTGCAATAGTTTCACTACTCATAGGGAACCTGCATTCCCTGAAATTCTAAGAATCCTGGGTCTTATCAGATTCAGTACAGAATGCGTCATAGAAAGCACTCATGCAGTCAATAACTCCCATCGGTGCTTTATTGAGAGGCACCATGAAGTTCTCCTGCCACCAGGCCTTGTAGAAGCTTTCAATTTCGGTCTTGCTGGGCTTGCTCAACGTGGGCTTGCAACTAAATCCAGTTTGCAGGATTCTTGCAGGATTGGAAGCCATACGAAACAATTTGAACGCCTAGGCTGCCAAGGTTGAAGAAAAGCCGTGGAAACTTCTCCCTCAGTGCAGCAGGACCGCAACCGAGCTGACTACATGGAGTTCCTGTATGAGCTCTACAAGCGAGGCGAGGCGGAACCTGGCCTGCTCGGAACCTTCACAGGCCTTTGGCAGCACCACTGTGAGCAGATCAGCGAGCGTGCTGCGGTATTGCAGCGGCGTGACTGGCACGAATCTGGTGACGTAGTCCGCCGAAACCTCGGCCTTGGTTGAGCGCAGGATGCCAGCAATATCGAGTCCAATGCAGCAGGTCTCTGCTGTTGTTGCGACTCGTGATTTCTTGCTACGGCTAATTGATACCAAGGAGACCCCGAGAATCCCGCGAGAGGTAAGGCGAGAAGCGCGAGCATTGCTTCGGCACTATCCAATTGCAAGTGAACTAAGGCCAGTTCTGGAGAAGGGTTTGGCCGAAAAAGATTCGTAGAATAATGTTGGCCAAATGTTACTAGCTCTATGAGCAGTGATATCGATCAACTCCGACTTGCAGGTGAAGTACTTGGACAAGTGCTTGGAGGCCTATTCGGGAGCAAGAAGGATTCGTTGGTAGCGGATTCACCGCCGTCATTTGGCTTTGAAAGTCCTTATTTCAAAGGACATCCTTCATACAAAAGTCCAGGTGTACGGACCCTTGATTTTGTGCACGGATGGGATGACGATCATGGCGGCCTCGTCGAGAAGCGCCGCTCTAAAGGGTATGACCTCCCGCTGCACGGCTTCGGCGATATGAATGAATACGGCCTACCGAAAGATATGCCCGTCGAAGACCAGCTTGAAGTACTGAAGCGTTATCCGATCAAATGAACTTTGCAGGCGACAAGCTAGTTAACTTCTTCCTCCACAATCCGATGGGCGAAGAAATCGGCGAAGGAACGCTGGGAGGTCTCTTAGCGGGTGGTGCAATGCTTGGCACCGATCAGTCTCTTGGTCAGACAGCACTTCAAACAGCAGCAGCCATTGCCGGTGGCATTGGTCTCGGCATGGGCGGCCGCCGAATAGGAGCAGCGATTGGTAAGAGCATCCAGCCCGCAGCATTAAAAAATCAGGATTCGATGGTGGCGAATCTGGCGAGAATGGCTGGATCCGAAACAACCGCTCAAGGTCTTAGGGACCAAGGTGCTATCGCCAAGCAAGGAATTCAAGAGGCCCTAGTCAAAGAGACTTCAAGCAGCTTGATGGCTGAAGCCCTCGATGATCCGAGAGGGTTTGCAAGCAGATACAAGATTGATCCAGCTGTATTCATTGAAGTTGCACCCCAAGTAGCTAGTGGCCGGATGGGTGCAGCTGTTGTTCAAAATCTCAAAAACGTTGACCCACAAGCACTGACTGCTGCGATCAAGAACAATCCGCAATTCAACAAGGCCATGGGTGCCTACGCCGAAGTTGAAAATCTGATTGCAGGCAAAGCTGCTGCGGATATCGATGCAAACCTCGAAGCAGCAGCTCGCTTTATGGATAATCCCGGCGATCAGGAAGTTTCGGATTTCTTGGCGTCAACAGGCGTAAGCGGTGACTCTCTTCGCAAGATGATGGGCAGCGCACCGCCAGTCACAGGCGAGCAAGTGGGACGCGCTATTGGCCGCGCTATTGGAGACGAGATTGGGATCCTGGGCGGCCTTGCTGCGGGCGGAATGGTCTCTGACGCAATGGGTCTTGAGGGTGAAAAGGATCGCCAGATCCGCAGGCTTCAAGAACAGCTTGCTAATGCACAAGGAGGTCGGTGATGGCTGAGGTAGCGAAGAAAAAGAACCCGGAACTCTGGGAGAAAGCAAAGGCCAAGGCTCGTAAGCGCATGGGCGGTCACTCTGCTCGTGCCATGCAATTGGCCACGAAGATATACAAGGAGTCCGGAGGAAAGTACGAAGGCAAGAAATCCTCAAAAAATAAACTCTCAAAATGGAGTAAAGAGGATTGGCAAACTAAAGAAGAATACGAAAAAGGAGACAAGAAATGAACAAACGATTTGCAGGTGAGGATCTAGCTGTTGCGTTGGGCCTGGTCGGTGTGCCCACAGCTGTGGCAGCACATGCCGTCAGTCATGACGACATGGACTACTTGGCGCAAGACTTCAAAAACTTCAACCGTGACTTTGAAGCCATGAGCCCTAATGCTCAAAAGGCCTACCTTGTAATCACGGCAGAAAACAAGCTTTCCGGCCTGGACAGAGCCTTGGTTGGTGCAGCACTAAGAGGCGAGATGGAACCGCCCAAAACGATTAAAACAGAGGGAGATCTGGCAATGGCGCAAGCGGCTGCTCTCCGGCAAAAAGCACCGGAAATTGCTGCGGAAGTAGAGCGAGTCAATCAGATAGAGCTCAACCTTGTTGCCAAAGAGATCGACAGAGGGACAACGCCGCAGGCAGTAATTATCGCAGCTGAGCACGAAGGTGCAGGCGTAAGCCCTGCTCCAGCAATCATTGGCGGCAGTCTTGGCAGTGCAGCAGCTCTGGCAGCTATGGGGAGAAGGGCATGACGGAAGAAGATTTCGCCGAGCTCCTGGCCCGCGTTCGTGAGATGAGGAACGCCATGCTTTTCGAGGAGCCGTGTCCTCTGTTTGAGGAGGAGGAGCTTCATGGCTGATCGAGCAAGGGAGAAAGGCCGGACCGAGCGGTATCTGCCGAAAGCTGCTTGGGCCTCAATGACTAAAGAGGAACGAAAGGCAACGGATGACAAGAAGAAGCGGGAGTCAAAAGGCAAGCCGGTAAATCATCAGGTCAAAAACACCAAGGCCGCTGCTGAAGCACGGCGTAAAGCCACTTCTTATCGCAAAAAATCATGAGCGAAGAAAAGCGATTTGCCGGCAAAGCACTTGAGTGTCCGACAGCCACAACGGATGTCGAAGAGAACACCAAGAACCGCGACTGGACGATTGAGAAGTTTGGCTATGGCCCTCTCAATCCAGATGCACCAGACGATGGATTCTGGGAAGAGAAAGCCGCTCTATGGAATACAGACGTCGAAACGGCCAAGACAGCTCGATGCGCCAACTGCGCTGTCTTTGATCAGACCGGCAACATCATGTTCTGCATTCAGCAGGGGATTAACGCCCAGGGGCCGACCGATCCTGCGGTGATGACCAGTGCAGCCAACCTCGGCTACTGCCAACTGTTTCACTTCAAGTGTGCTGGCGCTCGAACCTGCGATGCCTGGGTCCATGGCGGACCAATCACTAGCGAGAAGAAGCAGAAGGACGTTGATCCAAGCGTGAGTAGCGAGATGGGCGACGTCATCAAGCAGCTGCATGGTGCTTCTGACAAGCACAAGAACCAAGCACTGCGCCTCACTTCGCTTATGGAGGACATGCAGTCATGAGCAAGAAAACTATTCGATATGCGGGCGAAGTCTTCAGTGGTTACAACAAGCCGAAGAAAACGCCTGGCAAAAACAAGAAGTTCGCTGTCCTAGTAAAAGATAAAAACGGCAACGACAAAATCGTCCGCTTTGGTGACCCGAACATGGAGCACCATTCAGAGGGCGGTAAGAAAGGCTCCGGACATGGCGACGAAAAGAGACGCGCTAATTTTCGCTCTCGGCACAATTGTTCGTCCAAGAAAGACAAGACGACTCCCGGCTACTGGTCCTGTAACTACTCCTGGTAATGCCTTTTAAGCGCCTGGCTGGTCAAGCCTTAAATATCCTCCCTGACCGCATGAACCTGTTCCTCAGGTACATGAGTGGTGTCGGTAACGAAGGGCTTGAGCTTGATGAATCAACCCTGCGCTCTGTGCGGCAAGCCACTGAGAAGGCTCCTGTCGTAAGCGAAGAGGTTGATATGAGCGACATCCCGTTTGAAATACGGGCAATGGTTAAAGCGGATGAGCCCGTGTTCAAGCACACGCCAACCATGGGGCCGGGCGTGCCCACTAGCGGGGCGCATGGTTCCTACGGATCTGGCGACAAAAATGTGACCCAAACTCTTGGCCGCTTCAACGCTGAGGTTTTAGATGACGGAGGTGTACGCATCACTGATACATACGATATGGAGAATGAATTTGAAGACCCCGATCTCGTATCGGGCAAGTTTCAGCCCAGAAAGGCTCTATTGCAGCTGCAAAGCATCTACAGCCCAGAAGCTCGAAGTGAGATGGCTCGCATGACAGGCAGGGCAATGGTGCCGGCCATGGATCAAAGGGATTACGGCCAGCAGCTCAAGGATGCATCTGCTTCTGACACCAGATCCCCGGCCACAGCCCTTGCCCGTGCCGCTATGTACTTGTCGCCATATAAGCCAAAGCCCTATGAAATTGACTTCGTTATCCCACCAACTAATCGGTAATGAATCCATCTAAACAACACAAGAAACTCTTTAGCCTGGCTATGAAGGCTGACGCTTGCCTCACTCGTGAGGAAGCGAGGCTGATTATCAAGAAAGCCGACAAGGCACACCGCAAATTACAAAACGGCTGAGGCATGTTTAGAGAAACAAAGAAAGCCCCGCCGATGCGGAAGCCTTATCAAGAGATTGCTAAGGCAGAAAACGCTGTAGAAGCTCTGCTGCTAGCAGAGCAGATCAAGCAGCTGCAGCGTCAGAACAGAAAGCTGAGTGACGATGATGCGCGGAGATACCTGAAGGCCGAGCAGTATCGGTTGAACACAGAAAGGCGAGCGGCTGCAGAGCAGGCGCAGGCCGAGCGTCTTGCCCAGGAACGGCGCGAGTACGACAAGGACCGCGAGCTTGAGCGGTTGATGTCAGAAAATGAACAGCTCGTCGAGGCTGTTGCGCGACTGAACTCGATACAGCCAGATGCTGCCCCAGTCGCAGCTGAAGCTGGAAAGAAAGCCCGGATGATGGATCGAGTCAATCAAGTGATTGAGAACTACATCGCCAGCCGCAGCGGTGTTCGACTAGCGGGCGAAGGTCTTGCCACTGCTTTGGGTGCCGGTCTTCTGTATGAGTACATAGATCCGGAAGAAGTTGTCGAAGATCCGGCAGCGACACGCCAATATCAAGGGTCACTTAACTAGGATGATTTAGCGGCACTTAATCAATGGACTGGGACAGAATCCTGGCCTTGATTGATGAAGATGAATGGGCCTATCACGCCCTTCCCCATTACGGGTTGGTCGCTGATTGGCGTGTCCGCTATGTCGACCTGCGCGATCTAATCCTGAGTGAATACAAACGAGAGCGAGCTTCACGAGCTGATGAAGCGAGCGGAGTCGGAGGGGATCTTGATGCCGAGGGAGGACAGGAGGCGGCTGGAGTTCCTGATCCAGCGGTTGATGCCTGAGCAGGATTGATGAATCTGGTTTTGGTTGCAGCAGCCAGCGGGTTGCTGCTCTACTTGGCCTTCTTCATTGGGCCTGAGGAGGGTTAGGCGTGACCCGCGAAGAAGCGCATGACCTCTGTTACAGGGGTAAATCCAACGTGGCCCACGCCGCCGCCAGCGTGGGCTGCCCCATAGGTGACCTCAAGGCGTCATTTGCCAAGTACGTCGCGGCCAGCCCCGTCGACCCCGACATTTGGCTAGGCGACGTTGAGCCGTCCTGGCCATGGATGTAGTCCAGCTTTGTAGTCCAAATTCTTAACAATCAAATTTGAGCCAGTCATACCAATGGATTTGGGCGATCGACACCACTTTGGGGTAGTGGGGGTCGTGGGTTCAAATCCCGCCGCTCCGATTCCAGTCACCGCTTAAAACCCCAGTCATAGAGCGGGATCTCCGGGTCCCGCTCTTTTTTTATGCCAGCAAGGGAGGGACTGGATAAGCGTGGTTTTACCCCGTTTGTAGTCCTAATTTGTAGTCCAGCCCCGCAAGACCCAAATGCTGGACGAAGCACTACTGAAGACTTGCTCAAAACCCGGTTCAGCACTGGTTGTTCGGCGTGGCGGCATCTGCATCAGAGCAAGGCTGCCGGTCCATGGCAAGCCCGGAATGAAGTCCAGCCCCAGATACGTGAATCTGAGGTTGGAAGCAGAGCCGAAGAACGTGGCCAAGGCCGCAGAGCTGGCCATAAAGATGCACATCCAGCTCAAAACAAACACCTATGAGCCAAGCGATTGGACCAAGGAGGCTCTATCCCCAGCGCCGGTGGACTACACGCCGGACTACAGCGATGAGCTGACGTACGCCAGGCTTCGGCAGCTGGTCGAGGCGATGTACGACGACAAGTACCCAGATCTGCCAAAGAAGTGGAACACGACCTGGGGCAAGAAATACGCGCCGGCCATCAAGCTGCTGAGCCAGGGCAAAGGGAAGGTCACTCAAGAGCGACTGTTCCAGATGATCAAGCTCATACCGAGCAAGTCGAGCCGAAAGACGACTGCATCAATCATCAGTACGACCATCAAGGAGATGGGCGTGACTGGCCTGGATCCGATGAAGGTCAGAGATGCAGGTGCCGGGTACAGCCCCAAAGAGGTCAAGCCGCGTGACATACCGTCCGACATTGAGATTGAGGCTGCATTCGCCAGCATTCGCGTGCCTGAATGGCGATTCATGTATGCGCTGTTGTGGCTGTGCGGCATACGGCCCCATGAAATCGCTGGAGCCAAATTTGAAAAGATTGGCGGGCAAATGGTTCTGCTTGTTCCAGACGACACAAAGACAGGATTTCGTAAAGCACCGGCCTGCCCCTATTCAAAGTTTGTTGAACTTGGCTTGGAGGACGAGCGAAATCATCACTGGCCCAAGCAGGACAAGTTCAATGTCGGAAAAGCCTTCGCTGAAAACTTAAATCGATACACCAAGGTCGACTTTTCTCCGTACAACCTGAGGCATGCCTTCGCAGCGCGAATGATGGTCAGGGGTATTCCCATCGATCGCGCCGCCCGCTTTATGGGTCATACCAAGGAGGTGCACGAAAAAATTTACAGAGCCTGGGTCAATGACGAATCTGACAACCAGATCCTGACTGAGATGGCAGCTGAGTTGGCTTAGTGACGATTGAGGTAAGCCTGGAATGCCTTCTCTCTATGGAAGGCCCATCTGGGCTTGCGGTGCGTGCCGACATTGCGGCAACAGTCACGCCCAAAGGTTCCGTCTGCGATCAGCTCCGTCATCTTGTTGGCACCGATGCCAAGGATGCGGAGCGCCTCCTTGCGATCGACCCACTCGCTCTTTTCTTTCTCGTCGAGACGCTTCAAGACAGCGTCCAACTTCGAGTCCAGAGTGCGAATTGCGAAGAGAAGAGAGTCTTCCAAAGCTTATGAACGCTGTGGCAATCAAGGTAGCGACCACTCGGGTGATTGCCACGGCTTGCACAATGAGCCATTCGACCTACTGTCTAGTGGGTAGTGAGGAACTCTCATGATCAAATCCTTCTTCGCAGCAACCGCACTTCTGGTTGCCACAGCTTCCACCGCAGCAGCCGGCCCCTACGTAAATCTGGAGCGGAATGACGGTTTCGTCGCCGCTGACGAATCAGAAATCAACGGCTGGGGCGGCGCCGCCACCGAACTTCACCTGGGCTACGAGGGCCAGCTGGGCTCCATGCCTTTCTATATCCAGGGGGGACCTGCTTATTTGCAGGGCAGCGGAGTGGAGTCTGAGACTGAGATCTCAGGAAAGGTGGGCGGAAGCTTCCAGATCACCGATGACCTTGGCGCTTATTGGGAAGCTTCTTTCCTGACTGGCGATGACACGCTCGGATATGCGAGCAAGCTCGGGGCCAAGTGGTCGTTCTGAGTTAGCTAAGTCCGACTTAGCTAAGTGCTCGGCTGAGCCGGACTTAGTCGACTAACCACAACAAAGCCCCCCTGGTTCTCACACAGCAGGGGGGCTTTTTCATGCGCAAGTATTCACCCTAGGCCAAAACGCTTTCCCTACTTTTTTGCTCACTATCCAGCGGCAATAGCGTTAGAGCACAACAGAAGAGCGTATGACCACACCGGATTCTCCCGAATGGTACATAATCACTCTGAAGGATTTACAGCCAAGAGCAGCAGTACGTAGGTTCAAGAATTCAATCAAAGAGCACTGGAATCACTCCTGTGCTTATTGCGGCAAATCCCACGATGAACGTGGCAATCCGCTGAGTATGAGTCTTGATCACATCCTCCCGCGCATGCAAGGAGGCAAGAACCATCGAGCCAATTTGGCTAGCTGTTGCATTAAATGCAATCAGGACAAGGGTAGTCAGGCCTACCTAGATTGGTGGAAGGCAACCGATCACTACTGCGAAGAGCGGCACGCAAAGTTAAAAGCCTGGATGCAGCCGACAACCTGTAACTGGACAATTGGGGAAGCGCTAAATGGATCGGCTGACATCGGAACAACAGTTTCTGTTGAAGCGAGTCGAGATGGAGGCAAGCCATCTCTCCAAGGAAGAGCTCGTCGATGCCTTAGTGGACTGCTGGGAGCAACGCTTCAGGCTGAAGCAGGCGTTCATGGAGTACAGCAGGGAGGCTGGGCTGAACTTCAGGCTGGAAGAGCATAGAAGTCCATACGCTCCTGATGACATCGAAGACCTGACGCAGATCTTTGGCTATGAGCCAACCGACGAAGAAGCGATTGAGTATTACCAGGCGATGTATGAAAGTAACATGGAATTAGATATGGACGAAATTGTTTTAGGCAACGATTATGAGTAGGCAGCGATATCTAGATTTCAGGGATACCGATGCCGGGCAACGGCTCCTAAATACCATTGCGTATGCGGAAGGCACTGCAGGACCGCAGGGCTACAACACGATGTTCACGCATGCGTTGTTCAACAACAACTATGCAGACCACCCAAGACAGCTACAGCAAAGCGGTGGTCTTGTCAGCGATGCAGCGGGTAGATATCAATTCCTAAGTACGACCTGGGATCCAACAGCAGCAGCTATAGGTGCTTCAGATTTTTCGCCGCTTAACCAAGACCTGGGCGCTCTGTACAAAGCTGAACAGCGACTAAACCAAGCAGGTCTTACCCTTCAAGACGTGGTGAGCGAAGGCATGAGCAAGCGAGTCGCTGATGCTCTGGCCCCTGAATGGGCTTCATTCCCGACTGCCGCGACCGGGACTTCTTACTACGGACAAGGCGGGAAATCACTGGAGCAGCTGCAACAGTTTTTTGGTGGCGAATACGAGAACCTGGGTCCTGCTCAGCCGGGTTATGGGAGAACTCCGGTAAAGCAAGAAGTTGAAGAGCCCGAAAAGAAAGTGGTAGATCGTTTTGCAGGAACTGGACCTATTGGCACAGCAGTCAAAGGCGTGCTGCAAAGTCTCGGATTTAATTGATAAATTTCGGAAAGAATAGTCTTTCCGGATGGGATCCTTTGCAATCGGCGCACTTGCAGCCTTGATTGGTGTGCTGTCTGGGCAGAGCCTGGCGGTTGCCATGAAAGGCAAGAAGGTTAATGACAGGCTCCAGTTGATTGAGGATTCAATCCCTGAGTTGATTACCAGAGCTGAAGTGCAAAGCGCCTTCGCTCAAATGGCAGAGATCGAGGCTCAGCGCATCCGTCAAGAGCAGGCCGCTCAGCAGCAAGCTCGCGCTGCCCAGGCATTTAACTCAGTTCCCCAGCGCACTCAGCAGGCGATGGAGAAGAACGGTGAGATGAATCAGCAGATCAATGCCCAGCTGGCTCAGCTCACTGCTCGAATGAAAGAGATGAACAGCCAGCTCGGACTTGAAGGCTAGATATCGCAGTAGCCATCGTCGTCCCCGTAGAGCTCACGGATATTGAGCTTTACGGTGTGACAACCAGTAGGGTCACAGACTTGCGTGTCGACACCATCGTGCTTGGTGAAGGTTGAGCCATCAGGCCCGGTGAAACGGTCGTCCGTCCCATAGCCATTGCGCTGATACTCCATCAGGAAGATCAGGCAGCAACCGGCGTGGGCGAGGTGGCTGAATCCGGTCTCCGGATCTTTGTCCTGACCGCCCCACCAGGCAAAGATATGGCGGCACATTGCTGCGAAATACCTGCCCCAGTTGGTTCCTCTGGCCCAATTGTTGGCTTCGTATTTTTCGGCCCCGTAAGCCAGAACGTCAGCAATTTCTCCGATAGCCCCAAAGGGGATGAGGTCAAAACGAGTCTTCGCTGTCAAGAGTAAATCCTGATTAGAACTAGGATAAATGGGCTTCAGCAATTAGTGCATGGACAGAAGATATAAAGAGATGCGTTTCTATAACGGGACGCCTGTATCCAGGAAGTCTGAAGATGCAGCAGAGAAGCTGTTGAGAGGATATAAATCGAATGTCAATAGGGTCAGACGAAAAGCAAACTACGGATCCGCTACTGGCGGGACCAGCAGTATCAGCGGTAGCAGCGGTCTGCAGGTCATCAAAGATCGTCAGAAGCGGATCGGCGATCTGCGCAAGGTCTTTAACGAGCAGGGTTCAGGCCGGTTCGGTGCACGTAAAGAGCAGTGGATTGCTAAGCAGTACGACCCTGATGAGCGGCAGAAGCTGCTTGATCGTCAAAGCGGATTGGAGTCCGAAGATCCCTTGGATCCTTCGAGCTCTTCCAGCACCTGACGTTCCTGGTAGTAAGCGCCATCTTCGACAAGGTGGATGGCGTCATGCACCCAAGGGACAAACCATTTGTGCACAGGAAAGCAGTGCTGCCAATTGCTTGGTTGGCTACAGCCAATGACGACGGTCGAGAAGAATGCGTGGATGAAAGACAGAAACCAGTAAAGATCAGCCATTGTCGGGCAAGTAGGCCTCTACAAAGCGTTTAGAGATCGGAGCAACTGCCAGGTCGGTTTTCTTTTGGATCATCCGCACAAGGTCCGTTGCTGAATAGTCCTTCAGCGAGAACAAGCAGGCTCGCCCCTTAGACCAGCGCTCATCACGATCGCTTGGGTCCCACCAACGAGTGATGTTGAAGGGTGTCTGTGACAGCTGCCTGTAGTCAGGAACTGACTGGTGGAAGCAGTGCAGTGAGCCGCCAAGCTGGACAATGTTCTTGAAAGTCTCAGCATCGAGTTCTTTCCTTTCTTCGAGTGTGGGAGGAAGCGCGTCGTGCCAGGTGATCCATGAGTCATAGACAACGGATCGCAGGCTGTAAAACCACTCACCATCAGGCGTGAGGAATTCATCCAGCTCGCTGTGGGAGTAGGGCAGATGCATCAGGCGTAGTAGTCGTATTTCTTTTTCATGCCGACCCGGTAGCCGGTCTCCCAATCGCCTTGTCCGCTCAGCTCGTTAAAGACAACGGCTCCGATATTGAAAAAGGAGTTGTGAAAACGAGAGAGCTTGGTGTGAAAACCTTTCGGATCTGCAGGCGGGATATACACCACGGCTGACCAGGCAGATGGTGAAACAGACCGGTGTGTTTCCAGTTCGTCGCACCAGTAAGTCGGGCGAAGCCTCCTGAATGGAATGCAGACAGGGAACTCCCATACCCAGGGGCATTTGGTCAAGGTCTCGTTGTTGGAGACCCAGAGGATTGCTTGATCAACATTTCCTTTCCGGTATTCCCGAATGGTTTTGTTCATCAGCTTTCGGGTCCACTCAGCGCCATGAGCGCAGCCGGCAAACACCCGCTTCTCGCCAGGGATGTCCCAGTCCATGGCGATAGCTGTCTCTAAGTCACCCTCGTTACGGTCGTAAATCTTGGCGGCGCAGACCAGGCGGTTCAGGTCAGGGGTCGTGAAGGGGTCGAAATCAATCGCTCCCATCACGGCTTTACTGGCCTGGACGAGCACTGGTGGTGGCCCAAGGTGAACTCGATTGGCCTCTGCCATATCAGTGATAGAGGGGGATGGCGTAGTCGTGAATCAGTGGAATGTGCGCAGGTATCCCCAGCACGAACTCACTTGCAATTGCAGAGATCGCACCACAGATAAAGCCGACGAACATCTCGAAACGAAACCATTTCATGAAGAGATCTGTTCGATAAGAGCTTTGACTTCTTTGACCGGATCATCACGATCGATGTGCGTGATGATGCAGTTGCCGTAATCGAGGCGCATGACCAGTCCGTACTTGTCAAAGTTCAGGCTCTTGATGGCGTCGGCCATCTTGGTCATGAGCCCATGGGTGTCGGAATCGTTAGCTGCTTTGGCTTCGTCTGCGACATCCATGACGACTTCCAGTGTTTTGTATTCGGACTGCCTGTCTTTGCGCAGGTCCAAGCACAAGATTCCTGGACCGTTTGTTTCCCAGCCTTCATCGAACTTGCCGAGCAGGTCACGAATGATCAGCTCTTGAACGATGAGGTTGTATGCCATTGACTGCTCTTTGTCAGCGCCAACGGCATTTTTCATGTCGGCAAAAAACTTGCCAGCAAGCTCTTCACGAGAAGGTCTCGTTGTCATTCGTAGGAGGCCAGTAGATCTGAAAATTGGTGACGAGGTGATCCAGCATGCTTTCGCACATCAGGCCCATGCCCCGAAGTTCAGGGGCATCGAAATGATGCTGAATCTCTTCATTGAATGTAGTGACCTCTCCGTATGCACGTACGAGGCAATTCAGGAAATCGATCCGATCAAAGTCGGGCGAAGTCTCTTTGACAAACTCATCAAGCATTGCTTGCAGAGCGTCGGTATTGGATGCGGTCATGTTCAGGGAGCGAGGATTGCTTTGCCTTGACGGTTGGCTTGCCACCAAGAAAAGATCTCGGGGCACCAACGCTGCACTTGAAGTGCAATGAGATCCATTGCAATGCGCACTTCGAGCTGCGCATTGGCTTTGCTGCGAACATCCAGCAGATGCAGCCAGAAACGAAGCGATCCAGAGATCAATGCGTTTTGGAAGTAACCGGTGGCCAGCACCATCCGGGCATGCTCTTCTGAAACGCCTTGTGTGCGAAGCCGGTCGTAATCCATTGCGGATGACCAGCAGACAGCCATGTAGTCCTGAACGTCTTGCTCGGTCCAGGTGTATGGATCGCCTTGGCGGTCGTTGTACTTGCCGGGCGGGCGGCAGTAGAAAACTTCTTCTACAGGAATCTGCCGAAGAGCGCACTTCTGAATGCGCTCGCCTGTGTAGCGCATTGACTGAACATCAAACGTGCAGCCAACCCGATGGGTCCGCAGCTGCATGATTGTGTTGTGATCAGCCTTGATAGCAAGGCTCAGTTGCGGATGTTCGAGGCATCCGTAATGACCCTTGTTTCCCTGAAGAAGTCGCTTGACGGCAATATGGCCGCACTCGTCTTCTGGAATTTCAGTGCCAGCAATGAATTCTTCGCTGTAGTCAGTGTGCAGCGCGGTGTAAACCACTTGCTGCGGCATGGGTGTGCCAGCGACATGCTCAACCCGAAAGGGTGTATTGGTGTCTCTGTCTACGAGGCAGCCAGTCAACGAAGGTTTGCAGCTGGTCGCAAAGTAGAGCCGTGGAATGCATGATGCACGCCACGGCTAAATAAGTTATGTGAATCGAAAGCTAAAGCAATCAGCCCTTACTTGAAGTCCTTGGAGTAGTTCTCGACAAGTTTGCCAACGTCGCCCAGCTCAGGCATCTTGCCGACGAACCTGTTTGCGTTGAAACGGGTCCGCTCTCCGATCTCGTAAGCGCCGAGCTTGGCCTCGGCTTTCAGGCGTTCAGTGTCCCTTTGATACCAGTCATTCAAGTCATCTCCATGACGGATGGCGTCAACCATGGGATCAGAAGTTCCCCCAGCCACTCCAGGCTGATCACTCATCCGAGGAATGGGGTTGTTCTGTTTGGCCTCAAAGTCACTACGAGCTTCTTGGTGAGCGTCTGAAGGAGTGAATGTCGCCGGCGGCTCGCTTGGCGGATTGACTGTCTCCTCTTCTTTCGTTCGACCCATGCCCATGACATGGTCAATCATCTGGGCGACGTCGCTTTCACTGTTGAGATTTACCCCAATCTCTTTAGCGACCTTTCTCCATTCCTCTCGAGTTTTTTCTCCGTCCTTATCTTTCTTGCCATACTTCCCAGACATCAGGTCACTAAATCTCTGACCTTTGCTCTTTTTGCCACCGTACGCATACAGGTCAACCTTGCCACCATCAGGATTAGCTTTTTCGTGGTATCCCTTGCTACCCGGTCCATAATTGTCCGGCTTCATTCGGACCTTTCTGGTCTTAGGGATTCGCTTGATGCTTTCTTTCCAGACCTCTAGACGGAGGTCTTTACGGTCCTTGTTTTCCTTTCCCATAGCCGTATTAGTTGTAATAAAAAGTCTAGATACGAGTTATCAGCCCATATCTTTGAGCTTGTCTGCATAGCTCTCATACAGCTTGCCCACATCACCCAGTTCAGGGATCTTGCCAACAAATTGATTAGCCAGGAATCGTGTGCGCTCTCCCATCTCGTAGGCACCCAGCTTCGCTTCGGCTATACGTCTCTTCGTGTCTTCCTGATACCAGTCATTCAAGTCGTCCCCGTGGCGGATAGCATCCATCATCGGATCAGAAGTCTTTGAGGAGCCTGAGGAACCTGCGAGCCCAGGCTGATCGCTCATGCGTGGGATCGGATTATCTTGAGTGCTCTTGTAGTCAGCTCTGGCCTCTTGGTGAGCGTCTGAAGGAGTAAAGACAGGGGGCTCACTTGGTTCCTGAACAGTTTCCTCTTGTTGAGGTTCTTCCCTGGAATAACCTTTGACAAAGTCATACATCTGGCGAAGATCGCCTTCGTCATCGACCTTCTTAATTCCTAGGTGCTTAGCGATCTTGCCCCAAGCGTCTCGGTTGCGATAAGCATTTCCGTAATAGTTGTCCTTGCCCTCAAAAGGGTGATCCTTACCCTTCTTTTTCCAGTATTCGATCGCACCAACAGCGCGTTCGTCGAAGTAGTTGCTGGGCTTGCCACCGTAGGCGGCGTAGTCAATCTTGCCTGCGTTTTGGTGTCGGGGGTTCCATTCCGAGCCTCGTCCCCACGTCCGAATTTCCGGCGACCGAACGTAGCCGCCGTAGACCTGTTCCATCAGAGCATCGCGCTCTGACTGGCTCAACTTAAATTCTTTTTCTTTAGACAATTTACGGAAGAGCAGCCTTTATTGAATGATTCTAGGAATCAAGCTTTTGCTCTTTAGCGGCAGCGCGGATCAAGTCTTCGATCTGGATTGGACCATCAGCAGCCAGCCTGAAATCAATCCAAAGCTTGTTGTTCTTCTGGAGCTTCTCAAAAGCCTTGGGGCTTTTGTCCCTTGTAGTTTCCAGGAACATCAAGGTTTCAGACTGGAGCTTGTTGGCGCTGAACTCCAGGTCAATGAGTTGCAGATGTCGGTGATGGTGGAAGTGCGGAATTCCACGAGCCCGCATGTGCAGCGGGTTGCAGCAGTTCTTGTCGCCGCAGGTGTGCTTGATCGGTAGCCGGCCAATGTCACCCCAGGTCAGCCAGAAAGCAACACGGGGAGCTGAATACTGGCGACCTTTGCCCCAGTGCCTTGGGTATGAAAAGTAAGTGCTGTTGTTGGCAGAGTGCTTTGGTCCATGCCAGGGCCAGCACTCATCGGGCTCACGGATTTCGACGAATGACCAGAACTCAAGGAACCGGCGCCGATGTGACCTATGAATTCTGTGGACATCCAGGCTTAGTCGTCCTTCTGTCAGTGCGCTGACGCAACGGACGCAAGCATGTGAGTCGTTGTATCTGGGAACACGGCCATCACGTGAGCCCAGGGAATGATCGTGAAACGGGCAAAGTGGCCCACCCTCGATCTCGCTATGCAAGTCAGGAGGGATAGGCCACTGAGCCACATTTCTGTTATTCGCTATTCGGAATCTACCTTCAGATCGAGACGAGTAACGGCGTGGAGGCTTGGTGTTGTACGGCCGCCCCAAAGGACATTGGCGTACTCGATTGGGCGTCCATTCCTGTCCTTCTTGATAAGAAGATCAATAACCTGGCCCACATTTCCTTCCTCGTGGTTGCGCCTGCGAGCCCGGTAAAAACGAACAGCAGAGTGAGTACCACCAGCGATGATGTCTTTGTGCCGATTGCGGCAGACGATATCGCCAGGCTTCAGAACTTTTTTAAGAGCCATCTCAGTTGACCTCCAATTTGTGAAGGCGATTCATTGCGTGTTGAGACAGTGACTGATAGCCATCCCAAAGAACCATCGCGTACTTGCATTTGCTGCCGCGCTTGTTCTTGATGATCTTGATCTCCTGGATGACACCCTTACGGTTGTTTCGGATGATGGTGCAAAGCTTTCCGTAGTCAGGATGGGTTGGTGAGATGCAGTGGTCGTAAGAGACCTTCTGCTCGCTCACGCGATCACCGACGACAAGTCGCTCTTCAGTCTGTCGAGGCATTTGTGTTCAGCGGAAATCCTTTGGGTGGGACAAATTCCCCTCCATGCACAGGAAGCTGATCCAGCTCTGGCCGGAGAAAAACCTGTGAAAGAGGCCAGTCCTCTGAACGGGTGCTGCCTTCGATGGTCACAGTGACGAGACCACGATTCCAACCTGTGGCGGTTGGAGCAGAGGTCACGAATCCAGCCAGGCGCGTAGCCTTATGGAGGATCCTGTGACCAATCTGCAGCTGGAGCATCTGCTCAAGTTCTTGACCTGAACGCCACGGTAGTCAGTTCAGCTGCCTTGGCAACTCCATTAACGAATCTTCCATTGGATTGACGGGTCCAGTCATGGGAAGCCTCTGTACGGAAACCCCGGCTTCTATGAACATGGATCTGGCCAGGTCGAAAGAGTCCTGCCAGCGCTGGGGCTCAACGAAGTCAGGGACGACGACTTTGTTGATGCCAGCTTGAATCAACATCGAGGCACAGCGACTGCATGTCATCAAGGGCCAGACATACATCGTTGCCCCCATCAGACTGACCCCGTTCTGGGCTGCGTAAGCAACACAATTCATCTCAGCGTGGACTGTCATCTCAAGACGAGTCTCACGATTCTTGAGCCTAACATCAGAATCGGCTACCCCAGCAGGTAAGCCGTTGTATCCCTGGGCAAGAATGCGCCGTTCGCGTACAGCGACAGCGCCGACTTTTGTCGATGGATCTTTAGACCAGCCAGCAAAAATGCTGGCGACTTGTAGAAACCTTTGGTCCCAATTGGTGGGAGTCTTGGGAGGCTTGAGATTGTCCATTACTTAATATGTTTTAAGTAGTGATGGCGTTGAAGTGAATGCTTGAAGTCAGCGCCCTACTGGGCATTGCCGCTTGTGGTGCCCTGTGGCGTATGGCCTTTGAGCAGGGCAGCATGAAGCGTGGGATGGAATCCATCCTTCGCGAGATTCAGCTACTCAGAACTGAAGTCACGAAAGATATTCGGCAACTCGAAAAACAACAGCTGGATCACGAGGCTCGAATCCGCGAATTAGAGAAAACAGTGACCACCCAACAACCGCCCAAATGATCAAGAACTCGCCGAGGTAGTAGCGAGTGATCAGTTGGTAGTAGCCAATGATCGTGCCCAGTACGACAGCAACTGCGTAGATGATCGCGTTGATGAGGCGGTAGAACATAATCTTGCCTTGCATAGCGAAGACCTCTGCTCCGGTAAGCACGTTGAAGACAAGGAGCATTACCCCCTTGAGCCAAGGCGCTTTACGCAGCAAGCCGTGTTCGTGAGCGGCGAACCAAGTGACAATCTCAAGCCGCTGAAAGTAGGTGAGCCGCAGCTCATCGTCGTCAAGAATCACTTGGGTTGACCCGCCTGGAGCATGGGCTCCGAGTCCAGGAACTTGTTGAGGTCATCGACGGTGAGACGATTTCGGATCTTCATCTCGTCCTTGGAAATGTTCCATCGATCGAGGGCCTCGCCGATCAGCCTGGCGACGTGCCCATCTGGGTTGTCCAGGAGCATTGCTTCACACTCAATGAGGAGATGAGCGGTGGGCTCGGGTGCGCACCTGACGGCGAGAAGAAAGACGTGGCGATTCATTCGGCGTCTGCCCCAGAGCC
>MDTE01020305.1_pt1 | contig 24257 bp, 27 predicted proteins | sample 811231 | NCBI WGS metagenome assembly MDTE01 (sample SAMN05326651, study PRJNA326480) | marine metagenome | isolation source: seawater | place: Indian Ocean: Red Sea | collected 2010 | reverse complement strand
GCTTTTATTTTTGTTCCTTCTTTTGCAGCAAAGTCTATGCCGTAATGAGGCCACTTAGGTTTTCCATTTAATATTCTTTGACTTCCATAAACTCCTGTTACAATTGCATTATCAAGAGGATTTATAAATTTATTTTTAAAAAAAGTTAAATTACTATCAACAGATCTTGCATCACCTATTAAATTATTTTCTCTTTTAATTCTTTCATAGACTTCTTTAGGAGGAGTCACTTTTTTTTCAGGTAGACCGTCAATTCTTTGAATTCTATATTTTCTTTTTTTTACTTTTTTAGTAATTTTTTGTTTTTTTCCATTTTTTTTAGAAGTTATAACAATATCATATTTTCTATCACGACTTATTCCAAAAGCAAAAAAACCATCATCGGTAACCCTAACTTCTTGTTTATCAACCCAAATTTTAGTTTTAGGCTCAGTTTTTCCAATTATGAAATGACCCTGAATAAACTTCCCCTTAAATTCAAGAGCTAAAGCCCCATCATTTGATGATAAAAAATAAGCAAAAAAAAGGGTAATATAAAAAAATATATTTTTTAAATTTGTTTTTGACATTTAATTAGAATACTTTAACTATAGATTTCTTAAAATGGCAAAAAAAGCTTTAATAACAGGAATTACAGGCCAGGATGGCTCCTATCTATCAGAATTTTTATTGAAGAAAGGTTACAAGGTCTACGGACTCGTAAGAAGAGTAGCTCTGGAAGATGAAGCGCATAGATTATGGAGACTACGTCCTATAAGAAATAAAATAAATTTACTTGCTGCATCATTAGAAAGTTATGCAAGTATCGTAAAAATTATTCAAAAAATTAAACCAAATGAAATATATCATCTAGGAGCACAAAGTTTTGTTGATTATTCATTTAAAGATGAATTTTCAACATTAAATACAAATATTAATGGTACACACTATTTATTATCGGCAATAAAAGAATTTTCTCCAAAAACTAAATTCTATTTCGCAGGTTCATCTGAGATGTTTGGAAAAGTAAAAAAAACACCTCAAAATGAAAATACTCCATTTCACCCAAGATCAGCATATGGTATTTCAAAAGTTACGGGATATGATTTAACAAGAAATTATAGAGAAGCATACGGACTTTTCTGTTGTACCGGGATTTTATTTAATCATGAGTCACCAAGAAGAGGATTTGAATTTGTTACTAGAAAAATTTCACATAGTGTCGCAAAAATAAAACTAGGTTTACAAAGAGAATTAAAACTTGGTAATTTGAGTGCTCTTAGAGATTGGGGACATGCAAAGGATTATGTAGAAGCTATGTGGTTAATGCTTCAACAAGGAAAACCAGATGATTTTGTTATTGGAACAGGAAAACAGTATTCAGTAAGAGACTTTGCAAAAATTGCTTTTTCAATAGTTGGTTTAAATTACAAGAAATATATTAAAATTGATAAAAATCTATTTAGACCTGCCGAAGTTACCACATTATTGGCTAATCCATCAAAAGCTAAAAAAACTTTAAAATGGAGGCAAAAAATATCTTTTAAACAACTTGTAAAAGAAATGGTTGAATCAGACATAAAATCTGTAAAAAGGTCTGGTTATTAAAAAAAAAATTTGTAATAATATAAGTTTGAAAGGAGATTAAATGGCTAAGTTTTATACAATGGGTTGTTATACTGCTAAAGGTCTAGCAGGTTTTATAAATAATCCTTCTACAAATAGAAAAGCAGCTACACAAGCTTTAGTCGAAGCAGGCGGTGCTAAAATGTCGGACTATTCTCTTTTGAGAGGAGCATTCGATTTTATTGCTGTAGTTGATGGAACTTTTGAACAAATGGCTGCCGCAAAGATGGTCGCTGTATCTAGCGGGACTGTTGAAAATTTTACAATACTTGAGTCAGCAGATTTAAATAAAATTGCTGATACCGCAAAAAAAATGTCTTCTACTTATAAAGAGCCCGGTAAATAGATATTTATGGCAACACAAAATAGAACAGGCATACCAAACTCATTACATGAGCATTGGATGCCTTTTACCTCAAATAAAAATTTTAAAAAGGATCCAAGACTAATAACTGAAGCTAAAGGGGTTTATTTAAAAGATCATAAAGGTAGAACACAAATTGATGCAAGTTCAGGATTATTTTGTAATCCATTGGGTCATGGAAGAAAAGAAATTATAGAAGCTATTACTAAACAATTACAAACATTAGACTATGTACAACCATTCCAGCAAGGTTTTGGAGGATCTTTTGAATTAGCAACAAGAATAGCTAAACATACACCAGGAAATTTAAATCAGATATTTTATACAATTTGTGGTTCTACAGCTGTAGAAACTGCCTTAAAAATTTGTATTGCATATCACAAAGCTCGAGGACATGGACAAAGGTTTCGATTTGTTGGAAGAGAAAGAGCGTATCATGGAATGAATATTGGAGCTACCTCTGTTGGTGGAATGGTAAACAATGTAAAAACTTTTGCTAGTATTTTGATGCCTGGTGTTGTTCACATGAGGCATACACATCTACCTGAACACAAGTTTGTTAAAGGACAACCAGAAACAGGTGCCGAATTAGCAGATGATCTTGAGAGAATTGCAATTAATTTTGGATCTGAAAATATTGCAGCTTGTATAGTGGAGCCAATTTCTGGATCAACTGGAACTTTGGTTCCGCCAAAAGGTTATCTCAATCGACTTAGAGAAATTTGTGATAAGCACGATATACTTTTGATTTTTGATGAGGTTATCACTGGATGGGGACGAACTGGATCATCGTTTGCAGCAAAAGAGTATGGAGTAACTCCAGATTTAATGACTATGGCAAAAGCAACTACAAACGGTATTGTTCCAATGGGCGTAGTCGCTGTTAAAGAGGAAATTTATGATACAATTGTTAATGCTACACCAGACGGAGTTATAGAATTATTTCATGGATATACTTATTCTGGAATTCCCGTAGCTGTTGCGGCAGCACTTGCAGTCCAAGATATTATTGAGAAAGAAGATATATTTAACCGAGCAAAAAATTTATCATCTTATTTCTTAGATGGTTTATTTTCATTAAAAGATATTGAATGTGTAGAAAATATTAGAGGATACGGAATGATGGGTGGTATTGATATTAAAAAATCCGATAGACCTGGTAAAGCAGGTTTTCAAACATACAAAGCTTGTTACGAAGTAGGGGTGAATTTTAAAGCTACAGGAGATTGTTTGATTATTGCACCACCTTTTGTTTGTGAGAAGAAGCACATAGACGAAATTATTAATAAGTTGAGAGATGGTATTTCAGCTTATTCAAAATCAATTAAAAAATAAAAATAAATTAAAAATTGTATTAGCCCATTATGAGCATACTTTAGGCTCAAAAACCCCATTTTGGTTTTCATTTAACTTCAAAGTTATGTATTTAAGTGCTTAGATACTTTTATGAGAGTTGAGAGATCAAGTGAAAAAGAAAATGTCGCTATCAACGGGGAATCTCGTGTAGATTTAAATAATCTAATGAGAAAAGTAAGAGACGAAGAAAAAAAATCAAAAAGAACAAATGCTTACATGTCCGCAGCGGTAGTATCAGCTGTAGCTGTTTTTGGTATAATTCTTACCCTGTAGAATAAATTGTTAACGAGATAGACCCTTCATAACAATAGAGGAAAAATTTGCCAAAATTGAAATTTTACCTTTCATCCACTCTGGATCAAGCATTGTATTTAAAGTTGATTGATTAACAGACAAATAGTATCTCTTTGACGTTTCGTCTTTTTCTAACATATTTAATTTAACAAATTTATCAAGCTTTCTAATACAAGTAGCTCGCGGTATACCAGTGATATCTGAAACAGAAGTTGCACTTATATTGGCATCTTTTATAGATAAATTTTTTGAAATTTTATTTAATGAAAGATTATGAGAATCATTTGATTTCTTTTTAATAAAATTTAATGATTGAATGATGACCTGTAAACTAATCAAAAGCATCTCAAGGTCATTTAATTTTAATTGCCAATACTTTATGTATTCTAATTGAACATTCAAGTAATGATACCAGTAAAAAGAATAATTCTTTTTTATTTCCTTTTCTATCTTTGTAAGTGGTAAATTTAATGATAATAATTTTGCTTGTTCATATATAAATCTTGATAAATAAATTATTTCTTCGTTAATTATACTCATATAGGTTTCTTTATTTTCAGAAGTAGGCTCCCAGAAAAGTTTATTTTTGTCTATTCTTTTTAAATGTTTTGATTTAATGAGGTTCAAAATTTTTCTTCTTGCAGTTTCTTTAGGTAATCCAGTTTCTTGTGATACTAAAATTATTTTCCTTTTTCCTTGTCTTACATCCTTGTGGTTATTCCAGAATTTATCTAGAGATAGATCAAAATCTAAATCCTTCTCTCTTTTTCTTAATATTTCTAAATGACAATCTCTAGCAAAAAAAATAATAATATTTCCACCTTCTAAATCACCATAACGTTTGTAAACACCTGATAAAAAATTACTTTCCATCTCATAAAAAGTAGGCATAAGTTTAAAAAAATTATCAAATAAGTTTTTTTGTATATTTTTCATTTTTTTTTAAAGTCAAAAAAATTTAAGATCTATTGTTCATTTTGGGTTAATAAAAACAATTTTGTAAGATAAAGTCAACTATGGATATATTGAGATTTTATAAAAATTTAGCACTTTAATTGTCAAATACATTGGATTAATTTACTTTTTGTATTAAAACTTAAGTTCTACAAGATTGGAGAATAAGTGTATTTAAAAAAATTATGGTTTAAAATTTTTAATAAAACAAAATATCAAAACTTAAAAAATTTAGAAAAAAAGAATAAAGATTTATACCATTATAAATCCAATATTTATAAAAAAATTATCGAAATTAAAAATAATATTGAAAATAAGAAAGAGTTATCGTTTCTACACTCAGGTCATCTTGGGGATATAATTTATTCTCTACCTGTTATTAAAGAGTTGTCAAAGACTCATAAATGTAACCTTTATATACAATCAAACAAACCTATGCCTGTTAAATATAGCAATCATCCTTCTGGTAATTTTTATTTAGACGATAGAATTATAAAATTATTTTTACCACTTATAAAAAATCAAAGTTTTTTAAATTCTGCAAATATTTACAGTAACGAAAAAATAGACATTAATTTAGATTTATTTAGAGATTTACCAATAGATATAAAATTTCACTCCACTAGGTGGTATACACATTTAACAGGAACTTTTTTTGACATGGAAAATTCGTTTATAGATGTAAAACCACATGAATCAATAAAAAATAAAATTGTAATAGTAAGATCGCCAAGATATAGAAATCAATTTATAAATTATAATTTCTTAGAAAAAACAAAAAATATAATTTGCGTTGGTTTAAGAAGTGAGTACGAGGATCTTAAAAAAGAGATTAAGCTAATAGAATTTTATGATTGTAAAGATTTTTTAGAAATGGCACAGATAATCAAATCATGTAAATTTTTTGTGGGAAATGAATGTTTTGCTTATTCTGTTGCAGAAGGGTTAAAAGTTCCAAGATTACTTGAGGCTTCTCCAGAATTTCCTGTTATTTTTCCTTTAGGTTCTAACGCTTATGATTTTTATCACCAAATACATTTTGAAAAAATGTTTAAAAAACTTAATCTAAATGACGAAAGTAGATAAAAAATTTAATTTTTTAAAACCTATAAAAAATCCTAACCTTATAAGATTAGGAAGAAATCATGATGGAGGGTATGTAATTGATAGTAGTATAATAAAAAAATGTAATACATTAATCTCTTTTGGACTAGGCTCAGATTGGTCTTTTGAATTAGAATATATTAAACGAAATAAAAATGTAAAAATTTATTTGTATGATCATACAGTCAGTGCATATCCTTATATAAAAGATATTTTAAAATATGGAAAAAGATTTTTGACATTAAGATCAAAATATAAAGATGTTTTAATAAGATTAAAATATTTAAATGATTACAACAGATTTTTAAAATCTAAAAATATTACTTTTTTTAAGGAGGAAATTACTTTTCCAAGTGATAGTAGAAAAAAAGCTGATATTCATAAAGTATTTTCAAGGATAGAAACTGGCGAAGAAGTAATTCTTAAAGTAGATATTGAGGGAAGCGAGTACAAAATAATTAACCAAATCAAAATGTTCTCTAAAAAAATTAAAATGATAATAATTGAATTTCATTGGATCAATCAGAATGAGAATTCTTTTATTGACTCAGTTAAAATTCTTAAAGAAAATTTTGATATTATTCATGTACACGGCAACAATCATCATGGCAAATTAAAATCAGGCATACCAATTGTATTAGAAATGACTTTATTAAATAAAAATTATACTTCAGAGTATAATAATAAATATGTTAATAATTTTCCGTTAGCTGGACTTGACTATCCATGCAATCTATATAAAGAAGATCTAACTTTTTCTTTTGAATGAAAAGATATTTTAGTATTGAGCTTTTAAGATTTTTAACATCTTTATCTGTCTTACTATATCATTACAGGCATTTTTATTCTCCATTAAATTTTTTGTCTACAAACGATTATAAAAATTTTAAAAGTGAATTGCCCTTCTTTAATTATATTGAAGTTTTATATACTTATGGTTTTTATGGCGTACATGTTTTTTATACAATTTCTGGCTTTGTATTTGCTCACGTATATTTGTCTATAAGTAAGGATACAACTTTTAAGGAATTTTCAGTTAATAGAATTGGAAGACTATATCCTTTACATTTTGCTACACTTTTATTTGTTGCCGCACTTCAATTAATTTATTTTTTTAATTATAATAATTTCCAGTTTGGTTTAATAAACGATTTTTATCATTTCATTTTACAAATATTCTTTATCTCTTCGTGGGGTTTTGAGAGTGCTCATTCGTTTAACGGTCCTATATGGAGTGTATCAGTTGAAATGGGAATATATATTCTATTTTTTATTTTAATAAAGTATTTACAGAATTATAACTTAATCTTTACAATTTTAATTTCTATAATTTTTATTATTATAGATAAATTACAAATCTACCAAGGTCTTTTTTTAGAATGTGCAAGGCTTTTCTTTTCGGGTGTTCTAGTATTTTTTGTATTTAATAAACTTAAAAATAAAAAATATATTTTTTTTATAGGAAGTTTAATTCTCTTAATTTTTTCATTTATTGGGAATTTTAAAACCTTTATTTTTTGTCCTTCATTAGTTTTATTTACTATATGTTTCGAGCAATATTTAAAGACAGATAAAATAAATAAAGCTTTTTCAAAATTAGGAAATCTTACTTATGCGTTATACTTACTCCATGTTCCATTTCAATTATTAATAATAATTTTAACTAAAAATATTTTTAACAATTTTATAATTTTTAATACGTACTTTTTTTTCATTTTATATTTTATTTCATTATTCTCGTTAGCACATTTGACTTTTACCCTTTATGAAAAACCTGCAAATGCATCGATTAGAAAAAGTTTATTGAATGCGTAATAAAAATAATATAAATCTAATAATATAAAAGGCGGGGTAGCTCAGTTGGTTAGAGCACAGGACTCATAAGCCTGGGGTCGGTGGTTCGAATCCACTCCCCGCTACCAAAAACGGATTTTCGATTTGAATAAAATAAAAAAAAAATTACAAAACATTTTTAAAACCTTTTTTTATAAAATATTTATTTTAATAAATGGCAAAGTTAAAGGAGTAATAAATGCAGAACAGGATACCAGAATTAACCTTAATAATGTTATTAAGGAAAATAAAATTAGTTATAAAATTTTTAAAGTGAAAGAAGGAAGGTTATATACAGATCGCATTCATGATACAGCGATAATATTAGATAATTTCATAATTGAAGGACCTTCTCATCAATTAAGATTTAATGAAAAAAGGTCAATAAATAATGTAAATGCTCAAAAAAATATTATTTTTAAAAAAGGTACACCAAGGCTAAAAAAAAAAATTAAATGGAACTGTTTTATCTATGTTAACGGGCGGGGCAGGAAATGAAAATTATTCACATTGGTTATTTGACGTTTTACCAAGACTCTCACTGTGCAATGAGGTTTTTGAATTATCTAAAATAGATTTTTTTTTATTACCCGATTTAAGTAAAAATTTTCAAAAAGAAACTTTAGAAACAATTGGTATTAAAATTGAAAAATGTTTGTCTAGTAGATTATTCCGACATATATCAGCAAAAGAAATAATAATAACAGACCATCCGTATGGTATTACGAACGATGCTACATACGACATTCAGAACATGCCTGCATGGATATTTAAATGGTTAAAAGAAATGTTTATTAACAAAAAAAGTAAAATAAATACTCCTTCAAAAATTTATATTGATAGAAGTGACTCAGAATCAAATATTAAGTATATGAGAAAAATTATTAACGAAAATGAAGTTAAAAAATATTTACTTGAAAATGGTTTTAAGCCTATAACTTTAGCAAATTATCATTTTAATGAACAGGTACAAATTTTTAATAATGCTAAGTTTGTAGTTGGACTTCACGGTGCGGGTTTGGCAAATTTATCTTTTTGCAAACCGGAAACAAAAGTTATTGAAATAAAAAGTTTAACAGCGGGTAAGCAATATCAAAACTTATGCCAAAAAAATCAATTGATTTACAAACCTTTAATTAGCAAACCGTCTAAATTTGATTTAAAAAATCAATACGGACACATAGACGTTTCTTTAAAACTATTAAAAGAACTTACAAATGACTAACAGTAAAAAGATTCAAATGTTTTGTATTTCTTTGGAGCCAAGTCATTTTAATTTTATAAAAAGCATGAATTATATCCCAGTTGGTCTTGGAGAAAAAAAGTTTAATGATGGTTGGATGGGAGACAAAACAGGAAACAATATTTCAAAAAAAAATAAAAATTATGGAGAATATACTTTTCACTACTGGATTTGGAAAAATTACATGGAAAAACTAAGTGATAATTGGATTGGTTTTTGCCAATATAGAAAATTTTGGACAACAAATAATTTTGAAAATACCAATCTTAAAATTGATGAAATACCTTCTATAACATTAAAATATATTCCAGAAAAGTTTGAAAATTATGATGTTATTTTGGGCGAGCCTTTTTATATAAACCAAAGAAGAATAATGAAATTTTTCAAAAAAGGTTTTAAATTAATTTTAAAAAATCCCGCGTTATTATTTAGTAAAAAACAAAGAAATATTAAATTTCATTTTGATTTAATGCATGGAGAAAATAATCTTTATAAAGCAATTGATTTATTAGATGATAAAAATAGAGATGATTTCAAAAAATATGTTAATTCAAAAGAATATTTTCATCCTCAGAATATGTTCATATGTAAATCAAAAAAATTATTATTACAATATTACGAAACTATTTTTCCTTGGTTAGAAAAATGTGAAAAAATTTTTCCAACTGAAAAACTCAAAGGTTACGATCTAACTAGAATTTATGGTTTTTTAGCAGAAAGATTTTTATCATATTGGTTTCAGAAAAATGCCAATTGCACAACAATGAATATTACTTTTTATGATATTAGAAATGATATTAAAGATATTTAAATGTTTTAAGAAAATTCTTGTATGTTTGTAATTTTTTATCTTTAGAAGACAACTTAGGGTATTTTGCTGGCCATTTAATTTTTAAATCTTTATCGTTCCAAATTATTCCACTCTCGCTTCTAGGATTATAATAGTCTGATAACTTATAATAAACTATGTTGTCTTTATCCAAAGTTAGATAGGAGTGCGCAAAACCTGAAGGTACGTAAAGTGAAAGTCCATTTTTTTCAGAAAGTATTATCTTAAAAATTTTACCGAATGTTTTTGAACTTCTTCTTAAATCAATCACACAATCTAATATTTTTCCTCTTAAAACACTAATATATTTAATCTGCTTATTTTTGTATTGAAAATGAAAACCTCTTAGCACATTTTTTTTTGAATAAACTTTGTAATCAAAAATCAGATTTTTTCCTTTAAATAAGTTCTTTCTATAGGTTTCAACCAAATTACCTCTAAAATCTTTATTTTTATTTAATTTAATAATTCTAAGATCATTAAATTTTGTTTTAATAATTTTCATAAAATATTTTATCTAATTATTTTTTTTAACTTCGATATGCTCATATATGGTTTTTTTGGAAATTCACCTTTTGATTTAGCTTTTTTAATTTTTGAATTATATTTTTTTGCAAAATCATAGATTGTTTTTGTTGGACCACCAATATTTAATATTCCTTTTTTGCCAATTACTTTAAACATAATTTTTGCTATTTCTTCATGAAAAATAAAATTTAACTTTACATCACTAAAGGCTTTCTTGTGAACAAAAGGCTTTTCAGTCATACATACTCTTAAAATAAGTGAATTGTTATACATCTGTACAGCACATTCGCCACCAAGTTTAGACCAAGCATAGTTGTTCCAAGGCAAAATAGGATCAGTCTCTTTATAGTTCCCTTTTTTTCCTTGGTAAACATAGCTTGTAGAAAAATAAATTATTTTTATTTTAAGCTCTGAACATGCTTTTACTAAATTCGAAGTCCCTATGATATTTAAAGAAATACTTTTTGAAATATTATTGTTATGAATATTCATTGGTCTCGATAATCCCGCTAAATGAATAAGTATACTTGGCCTTTTTTTTCTCAAATACGATATAATTTTTTTGTAATTTGTTATGTCTAGCTCTTTCTTAGCTGGGTATAAAATTTTATAATTATTTTTAATTTTTTTAAGTTCTTTAGCAAATCTACTAGTTCCCCCCGTTACAATAATTTTTCTCATTACAACTTTAACCCTAATCTTTTAGTTATATTTTTTTTAGAAATCTTATTAAAATAATCAACATTATTAGAATACCAAATTATTGTTTTTTCTAGACCATTTATTATAGAAGTTTTAGGTTTCCATTTAATTTCTTTTTTTATTTTATTTGAATCTAAAGAATATCTTTCATCATGGCCAGGTCTATCTTTAACAAAAGTTATTTTAGTTTTTTTATTGATTTTAATTTGATTTTTTTTAGCAATATTTATAATTTTTTTTACTATATCTATATTCCTCAGTTTTAAGCCAGTTCCTATATTATAGCTTTGACCTATTTTACCCTTCAAAAATATTTTTAATAATGCATCACAATTATCTTTTACATAAATCCATTCTCTTACATTTCGACCTTTTCCATAAACTGGTAGAGACCTATTATTGAGTATATTAAAAATCATTTTTGGAATAAATTTCTCTGGAAATTGATTTGGCCCATAGTTATTACAAGGATTAGCGATCAAAGTATTGATGCCATATGTTCTGGTGTATGATCTAATTAACTGATCTGCACCAGCCTTAGACGCTGAATAAGGAGAACTAGGATTATAATTATATTTTTCATTTGCTTGTTTATTTACCGGAATATCTCCATAAACTTCATCAGTTGATACCTGTAATAATTTTATCTTTTTTTTTAATTCTTTATTAAGTTTTCTAATAGACTCAAGTAAATTATAAACACCAATTATATTTGATTTAATAAAATTTTGTGCATCATCAATAGATCTATCAACATGAGTTTCAGCAGCTAAATTAAAAATCCCTATTGGTTTATGTTTTTTTAAAATTTTAATTATTCTATTTTTGTGGGTAATATCGAGTTTATAAAATAAATAATTTCTATTTTTTTTAAAGTCCTTAACGTTGTAGGGATTGGCAGAATAACTTGATTTATCTATATTAATTACAAAATATTTCTTTTTCAACAGTAGTTGTATTAGGTTACTCCCAATAAATCCTGATCCTCCAGTTACAATAATTTTTTTCATATTAATTTTACAAACACGGCATGATCTATTAAATTAACTATTAAGATAATTAGATTATAAAATCAATTATGTTTAAATAATGTCAATTAAAGATTTAACTATAATTATAACAACATTTAGAAGCGAAAAGGTTATCAGAAAATGTCTGAAAAACATAGATTCACAATGCAAAGTAATTAATGTAGAAAATTCTGATGATAGAGAATACAAAAATAAAATAGAGAAAGATTTTAAAAATGTTGAATGCATACTTACAGGAGAAAACCTTGGGTACGCAAAAGGAAATAATTTAGGACTTAAAATTACCAAAACAAAATACGCTCTAATTCTTAATCCTGATGCAAATTTATTTCCGAATACTCTAGAGAATTTTTTAATTTCTGCTGCAAGAAAATTAGATTGGGCTGTAATCGGACCAAATTTTAATAAAGAAAATTCCAAGCACGAAGCTTTTAATAAATCAGAGATAAAAGAAGTTGAAAAAGTTAAAGGATATGCAATGTTTTTAAATTTATCAGAATTTAAAGATGTAGGCTTTTTTGATGAAAATTTCTTTATATACTTGGAAGAAATAGATCTTTGTAAAAGATTAATGAATAAAGGAAAAAAAATTTATATTGATGCAAATATAAAAATATTTCATGAGGGTGGTAAATCACATGACCCATCAATAAATTTTGAAATGGAACTTTCAAGAAACTGGCACTGGATGTGGTCAACTTTCTATTTTAATAAAAAACATAGTGGATTTTTTATATCTTTAATTACAGTCATTCCTAAACTTATTTCATCAATTTTAAAATCAATATTTTTTTTGATAATTTTCAATAAAAAAAAAAAAGAAATTTATTTTCAAAGATTTTCAGGACTTATGAACTCAATAATAGGCAAAAGTTCTTGGTATAGACCAAGGATAAAAAGATAAAAATAATGATAAAATTTTATGAAAATATTTGATTGCACACTTTATTACGATGAGGATTTAATTTTGGAAACAAGGTTAAATATTCTTGACAAATTCATAGACAAATTTGTTATTTGTGAGTCTACTTTTACACACAGCGGTAAAGAAAAAAAATTAAATTTTGATATAAAAAAATTTCATAAATTTAAAAATAAAATAATCTATCTAGTAAATAAAAGTGAGCCTCAAAACTTAATTTATGGAAAAAACAATAAGGAAGACCCAAGTCAAATGAGACCAAATGCAATGAAGAGAATAGCAAATCAAAGGGAGTTTTTATTAAACGGTCTTCAAGAAGCCAATAATAACGATTTGATTTTATATAGTGATAATGACGAGATTCCAAACCCAAATACCTTAAATGAGGATTTGCTTAAAGAAAAAATAGTAATTTTCGAACAAAAATTATTTTACTATAAATTTAATTTACTTTATGAAAAATTACTTTGGTATGGAACAAGGGCATGCAAAAAAAAAGATCTTCCAAAATTTGAAATTTTAAGATTAATAAAACCAAAAAAATATCCTTTATATAGATTAGATACTTTTTTTAAAAAAAATAAAAGAATGGATGTTCAAATAATAAAAAATGGTGGATGGCACTTTACTAGAGTTTTAACCCCAGAAGAAATTCATGAAAAAGAACTTATCGCAGAACATCATGATGAATATAAATTGTCCAAAAAGAACCCAGAAAAAATTGCAGATTTAATTAAAAGGAGAGTTATAGATCATAATCATTTTGTTGATTCTACAGAAAATAAATACGGTAAGGAATTCAAATTGAAGCAGTTGCCAATTAAGGATCTGCCAGAATATATATCTCAGAATATAGAAAAGTATAGAAACTTTTTAGATTTAGATTGATTAATATAAATTTATATATACAAGTAATCAAAAAATATTTCAAAAATGGCTAAATCACAAAAAATTTTAATTACAGGTGTTGCTGGATTTCTTGGATCACATTTAGCAGAAAAATTATCGAGCATGAACCATGAAGTTGTTGGTATTGATAATATGCTGGGTGGTTATAGAGACAATGTTCCAAAAAATATTGAATTTCATGAAATAGATTGCTGTGATTTAGAAAAAGCAAAAAAAGTAATGAAAGGTGTTAATGTCGTTTATCATTGTGCAGCGACTGCACACGAGGGTTTATCTGTATTTTCACCTTACGAAATAACAAAAAATAATTATTTAGCTTCAATATCAATATTTACAGCTGCAGTGAATGAGAAAGTCAAAAGAATAATTTTTTGCTCATCGATGGCAAGATATGGTGATCAAAAAACTCCTTTCACAGAAAATATGAAGCCAAGACCAGTGGATCCTTACGCTATATCAAAAGTTGCAGCCGAAGAAGTTTTGGCAAATCTTTGTGAACTTAATGGTATAGAGTGGGTTATAGCAGTACCACACAATATAATAGGTCCAAAACAAAAATACGACGATCCATTTAGAAATGTTATATCTATAATGCTGAACAGAATGTTGCAGGGTAAGGCACCTATAATTTATGGAGATGGGAAACAAAAAAGATGTTTTTCTTACATCGATGACTGTTTAAGTTGTATGATTCCAATGTTAGATCAAAAAAATCTAAACAAACAAACTATAAATATAGGACCCGATGAGGAATTTGTGACAATAAATAAAGTTGCAGAGATTTGCACAAATTTAACAGGTGTAAATTTAAAACCTATTTATAAAAAAGATAGACCTAGAGAGGTAAAACATGCCCTATGCTCATCTGATAAGGCAAGAAAATTTTTAAATTATAAAACTACGACAAGTCTTGATGAAGGTATAAAAAAAACTTTTGAATATATAAAAAAACGTGGAGTCAGACCGTTTGATTATAATATAGAATTAGAAATTAGAAATGAATTGACCCCAGAAACTTGGAAAAATAAAGAAATATAAAACTTAATGCCCCGGGAATTCTATTAAGCTTTCAGTAAAATAAGATTTATCTCTTAATTTATTATTACCATTTAAATCGAATAAATTAATAATAAAAATAAAACCTGCAACTTCACCTTTTGAAATTTCTATTAATTTTGCCCCAGCTTCAGCGGTTCCTCCGGTTGCGATTAAATCATCAATTATCAAGACTTTGTCTCCTTTATCAATAGAGTCTTTGTGGATTTCAATAGTGGCTTTTCCATATTCTAACTCAAAATCTACTGAATGTTTTTCAGCAGGTAATTTATTTTTTTTTCTCATTAAAATTAAAGGTTTATTCAACTTGTAAGAGATAACAGAAGCAAAAATAAATCCCCTGGACTCGATAGCAGAAATCTTATTAAATTTTATTTTTTTTGAAATCTCAATGATTTTATCTACAGCATAACAAAATGCCTCTGGATTTTTTATCAAAGTTGTTATATCTCTAAATAAAATGCCTTTTTTAGGGTAGTCTGGTATTGATCTTATATATTTCTTTAAATCCATATTTCACTTCATTATCTAGCAAAAAAAGATTAATAATTAAATGATGAAAAAAAGAAAACTTGGGATAATTGGAGGTAGTGGACTATACAAAATGGAGGGTTTTGACAAAACTAAATGGAAGAAAGTCAAAACAGAATGGGGAAAGCCTTCAGATGAAATTCTTATAGCGAATTACAACAATGAAGAAATTTGCTTTATTCCAAGACATGGAAGAGGACATAAAATAAATCCTACAAATATAAATTTTAGGGCAAATATCGATGCTATGAAACAATTAGGAGTAACCGACATAATTTCAGTATCAGCAGTTGGTTCTCTTAAAGAAAACTTAGAGCCAGGAAAATTTGTTATTATAGATCAATTTATTGACAGAACTTTTTCTAGATCAAAAACTTTCTTCGACGAAGAAATAGTAGCACATGTTTCTATGGCAAAACCTACTAGCCCTGGTTTAGGTGATTGCTGTGAAGCTGCGCTTAAAAAACTAAATATTAAAAACCAAAAGGGTGGAACCTATGTAGTTATGGAAGGACCACAGTTTTCAACTTTGGCAGAATCTAATTTATACAGATCTTGGAATGCTGATGTTATTGGAATGACTAATATGCCCGAAGCAAAATTAGCAAGAGAAGCTGAAATTAGATATTGTACAGTTGCTATGGTAACAGATTATGATTGTTGGCATCCTGATCATGAAGAAGTCGATGTTTCAATGGTAATTCAAACTTTACAAAAAAATGCATCTAATGCCCAAAACATGATCAAAGAAGTTATTAAAACTTTTAAAAATTTTTCAGTAGATAAAGACCCTTCAAATAATTGTTTAGATGTTGCAATAATTACAGATCAAAAATTAAGAACAAATAAAACAAAAAAAAAATTGAAGTATATTGCAGGAAGAATTCTAGGAAAAAAATAATGAAGATCAATGGAAAGGCATACAGAACAATCTGGTTTGAAAATAATATAGTAAAGATCATTGACCAAACTAAGCTTCCACATAAATTTATCATTAAAGATTTAAAAACAGTTCAAGACACAATTAATGCTATTAAGACGATGGAGGTTAGAGGAGCCCCATTAATTGGTGCTACCGCTGCCTACGGGTTAGTTTTATCAATTATAGAAAAAAATGATTTATCTTATTTAAAAAAATCAAGCGAAGATTTAATTGCTTCAAGACCAACTGCAATAAATTTAAAATGGGCAGTAGATAGAATGATGAAAAAGTTATCTGGTGTTAATGATAAAGATATTTTAAAAATTGCATTAGATGAAACTAAAAAAATTGTTGAAGAAGATGTGGGTTTTTGTAAAAATATAGGTTTAAATGGTCTTAAAATAATCGAAGAAATTGCAAATAAAAAAAAAGATACAGTTAATATTTTAACTCACTGCAATGCAGGATGGCTTGCAACAATTGATTGGGGTACTGCTACTTCGCCAATCTATCAGGCTCATCAAAAAGGAATTAAAATCCATGTTTGGGTAGACGAAACAAGACCGAGAAATCAAGGAGCTTCCTTAACATCTTATGAACTTAATGAAGAAGGTATTTCAAACACTATAATAACTGATAATGCCGGTGGAATTCTCATGCAAAGAGGCCAAGTTGATATGTGCATTGTTGGGACAGATAGAACTTTATCTACAGGGGATGTAGCAAATAAAATTGGAACATATTTAAAAGCACTTGCTGCAAAAGATAATAATGTACCTTTTTATGTTGCCTTACCTAGCTCTACAATCGATTGGAAAACGAAAGATTTTAAAAAAATTCCAATAGAAGAAAGAAATTCTAAAGAATTATCTCATGTCGAAGGGCTAGATGATAATAATTTAGTAAAAAAAATCTTGATTTATCCAAAAAAAAGCAAGGCATTAAATATAGCTTTTGACATAACACCTGCAAAATATGTTACAGGTTTAATTACCGAAAAAGGTATTTGTGAAGCATCTACACAAGGTTTAAAAAGATTGTTTAAATAAGAATATGGATAAGATTCAAAATATTCTTTTTATAATGGCCGATCAATTAAGATGGGATTATCTTTCTTGTTATGGACATCCTCATTTAAAAACTCCTAATATTGATAGTCTCGCCAGTAAAGGAATTCTTTTTGAGTCCGCATATGTTCAGTCCCCAGTTTGCGGACCTTCAAGAGCATCATATTATACTGGGAGGACAGTTTTCAGCCATGGTGCAACTTGGAATCAAGTTCCTTTACCAATTGGTGAATTAACTATTGGGGATTACCTAAGGCAATCTGGAATAAGAACAGGTGTTGTTGGCAAGACACATATGAAACCAGACACTGAAGGTATGACGCGTTTAGGAATAAATAAAGATACTGAGATTGGTTTAATAATTAGTGAACCAGGTTTTGAACCTTATGAAAGAGATGATGGTCTTCATCCAAACAATCAAATTAAAAAATCCAAAAAAACATTATCCTATAACGAATGGTTAAATAAACTTGGATACAAAGGAGAAAATCCGTGGAACAGTTGGGCAAATTCTGCAGAAGGTAAGAACGGAGAAATTCTTAGTGGATGGAAATTACGAAATTCAAATAAAGCAGCAAGAATTCCTGAAAAACATTCTGAAACAGCATTTATGACAAATAGAGCAATGGAATTTATAAAAGAAAGTTCAGATAAGCCGTGGTTTTTACACTTATCTTTCATAAAACCTCACTGGCCTTATATGGCCCCAGCACCTTATCATAATATGTTTTCTCAAAATCAATTTTATCCAGTTCACAGAAGTGAAATTCAAAAAGAAAATACACATCCGGTTTATCAAGCTTTTATGGATACAACTGTTTCAAAAACTTTTTCTAAAGACGAGGTTAGAAATACAGTTCTCGCAGGTTATATGGGTTTAATTAAACAAATTGATGATAATTTAGGAAGATTATTTAGATTTTTAGAAAAAGAAGGAAAAATCAAAAACACGATGATAGTATTCACCTCAGACCACGGGGATTATCACGGAGATCATTGGCTAGGAGATAAAGAATTATTTCACGAGCAGATAGTAAGAGTTCCAATGATTATTTATGATCCTAGAAAAACAGCTGACAAAACTCGAGGGTACAAAGAAAAAAGATTTGTAGAAGCTATAGATCTTTTGCCTACTTTTTTAGATGCAGTAGACTGTTCGGCTAGCAAACATCGTTTGGAAGGTAGTTCATTAATACCAATTATTAAAGGAGAACAAAAAAACAAATGGAAAGACATGGTATTTAGCGAAATTGATTATTCTTTTAACCAAGCTAGAAAGATACTTAAACTAGGCGCTTCAGATGCAAGAGCTTACATGTGTAGAACTAAAAAATGGAAATATATTTATTACAAAGGATTTCCTGCACAATTGTTTGATTTAGAAAATGATCCTGACGAATTCAGAGATCTTGGACAGTCTAAAGATTATTTAAAAAAAAGAGAGGAATTAAAGGAATTATTATTACAAAGGTTAATTAGTAGAAAAAATAGAGTAGCAGCAACTGATGAATTTGTTTTAAAAGAAAGAGATTACAGTAAAGAAGATGGCATCATGATAGGTATTTGGTAGACATTTAGAATTCAAAATATTTTTAATTTTTCTTCTCCAAAATTCCTATGGAAGCAGAGCTTTCTAAAAACAATAATACCTTATTAAGTTTTTTAATATAAACAATGTCTCTTACTCTTTCATCAAGCTTTATTACATCGTGACTCATTATTTGAAATTTATTATTTAATGTAAAATAATGAAGTGACATGTCACCTTCATCTGTGTTGCTACCCATAGAACCAACTAAAATTTGTTTTTCTTTTACACTATTAAATTTTGTATTTAAAAAAACTATTTCAGATATAGCAATGGAAGGAGTAAAATATTTTATAGGTTCAATAAATCCATAATTTTTATGAGATTTATATAACGGCCATTTTTTGTATTTGGGATTATCTTTATCTTTTTTATTATATCCTACATGATTTCCTGCTCCGCCATATTTATAATGTTCTCCATAAGATGATATTGGCCAACCGTAATTATTAATTCTCTGACCTGGGTTTAAATTAATATTTATTTCATCTCCGCCTGCAGGACCGTGCTCAGTACTTAAAATTATTTTTTCATTTTCATCATAAAAAAGACCTTGTGGATTTCGATGTCCTGAGGATATTATTTCATAATTTTTTTTTAAAATATCTATTGAAATAATTTTACCAAATACAAAATTATTATTTTGTGCGTAATCTCTTATTCTATATTCTCCTACACTTAATAATATTTTACCTTCTGTATATGGAAAGATTCTCCCCCCAGATTGATGCGGACTATATTCATTAAATTTGTTTTCACTTTTAATACAATTTTTTGGAATAAAGAATTTTTTAAATATTAATTCTGAAATATTTAAATCAGCAACAAGAATAGATGTATTATAACAATTTTCTTTTAATTCATTTGTGTAAGAAATATAAAATTTATTATCATGAATTAGGAGATCTTTTATGCCGTACGGAGACCTTCCGTAGAATTTCTCATTTTTAATTAAAGTCTTGATATTAGAGGGAATTACTTTTAATTCAGAATTTTCTCTAAAAAGTTTATCGATGTTAATAAAACTAAAAATTCCATTTGCAGTAGCAAGAAATAATTTGTTGTCATTATAATCGATATAACTATTTCCGATACTCCATGGATGCTTAGATGTTGTTATATTTGATGTTTTTATTTTTTTTAATTCATAATTAACATTATTTAATTTAAATACTTCCTTAGTTATTGGCCCCAAAGGTATTATTCCGTTTAATATAGGAATAGCGTCTATTTCAGTTTGCAATTTTAATATTGTATTCTCTAGATTTTTTACCTTATTCTTTTTGCTCATTACATAGTTGTAAGTAAAAAAAGTAACTAAGAGTATAAAAATAATATTCAAAAAAATAATTATAATTTTTTTATTATTTATCATTTAACTAAAGTAATATTTTTTAGATTTAATTCATCATAAATACATTTTGAAACAAATCTATGCCCAATTTCATTTGGATGTCCTTCTCCTTCAACTCTATATTCTTTACCTTTAGGAAAATAGCAGTTTATGTATTCTATTGAATTTTTTTTAAAGAAATTCATATATTCCTCAAGTTTCTCACTGGAGAGTCTATTTAAAAACAAAACCAAAAATTTCGATTTATTTTGATGAGATATATTTTTCATACTTAAAATAATTTCTTTTGAAATTTTAGTTTCTTCCAAAGATCTTTTAAAAGAGTTTATTTTTAAAAACCTCTTTTCAATTTTTGCAATTAATGCTGACTTATCGCCCAATGGAAGTTTGAAATATTGTTTAGGTTCATGAATTATTAACTTACCATCTTTTATAGAAGCATAGGGCAAAGTTACTTTTCCTTCAGTTCCTCTAGATCCTTTGTTTAATAAATACATCCACGAACCAGAGGCAATATTTCTAACTTCATGGTGAGGTATAAACCCGTATATTGTGAGTTTAATATCATTTTGTTTTTCAAATATACTTTTCAACTTCAAATAAGATTGAACACCACCGTATCCACCAACTCCATAATTTTTAATATTATATTTTTGAATTTTTTTTTGTAATAATGAAGAAAAAACTTCATTATCATCAACGGCCCAGCCTTGTGTTAAAGAACCTCCAATAAAAAGAATTTTCTCATCTTTAGCGCTATATCCACTTAAACGACTACCATCTTTAAGATTCGTTAAAATTGTTTTTTTCCCATTTTTTGACCATGGTTTAAAAGTGTATATTCCGGGCTTTGGTTTCCATCCTAAAATTTGATCTTCAATAAAAGATATTGGCTGGTCCTTTAAATCAAAATTAAGCTCTGTCCTTGGACCATCTTTTAAAATTATTCTGATAAAAAATTCTAAAATTAGAAATGTTATAAGAACACTCAATATAACTAAAATAAAATTATTTATTCTTTCTCTTAACATTTTAATATTATTTACACTAAGACATCATCAAATTTGGCAGATATAAGCATATAGCAGGAAAAGCTATAATAAGACCAAGTCTAATTATATCTGTAATCAAAAAAGGAATAGTTCCAAACCAAATTGTTTGAAGCGGCGTTCTCTGCATGACTCCTTTTATGACAAATAAATTCATACCAACGGGAGGTGAGATTAAACCAAACTCAACCACAATCACTGCAAAAATTCCAAACCAAATTGGGTCAATGCCTGCATCAGCTATAACTGGGTAAAATACTGGGATTGTTAAAAATAACATAGCGAGTGAATCCATGACCGTTCCAAGAATTAAATATATGACGCAAATAACTAAAATTATTCCTACAGGTGTTAATTGTAAATCATTTATGAAATCGACAACTGTAAAAGGTAACTGGGTTACTGTTATTAAGACATTAAAGACAGCAGCCCCTACAACGATTAAGTATAAAGCCCCCACAGTTTTAATTGTATCCCAAACCGAATTTTTTAACATTTTAAGAGTTAATTGACGTCTCAAAAAAACAAATATCATTACCAAAATAACTCCAACCGCAGCACTTTCTGTTGCAGTAAAGAAACCTAAGTAAAGCCCGCCCATTATAATTGCAAAAATTAAAAATATTGGAAACACTTTCCAAACAGCAGAAATTCTTTCTTTAAGCGGCATCTTAGTTCCATAACCACCTTGATCAGGATAAATTAAAAGATAAACTCTAATTGAAATCATATATAAAATAACAGCAATTAAACCTGGTATTAAAGCTGCAAAGAAAAGTTTTTGAACAGATTGTTCAGTTAAATATGCATAAATAACTAGAATTACACTTGGAGGAATTATTATTCCTAAAGTTCCACCTGATGCTATTGAACCGCTGATCAAAGCATCACTATAACCATGTCTTCTCATTTCAGGAGCAGCCATCTGAGACATTGTAGCTGCGGTTGCTATAGATGATCCACAAATCATTCCAAATCCTGCACAAGCACCAACAGTTGACATAGCAAGACCACCTTTATAGTGGCCCACAACAGCATATGCTGCATCGTATAAATTTCTTGAAAGATTTGCTCTGTTTGCAAGATTACCCATTAAAACAAAAAATGGTAAAACAGAAAGACTATACTTTGATACAGCTTCGTATGGTGCAGTTCCTAAAATAAAAAAAGCTTGTTCAAAGCCCACTATAAATCCAAAACCCGTAAAACCAACTATCAGCATCGAAATACCAATAGGAATATTCAATGCCATTAAAATTAGAACGGCTAAAAAAGCTAATGCTCCACTTGTAATTGGTTCCAAACTCATTAATTTTTTCTTTCAGATAAAGCTTTTAAATACCAAAGTATTATTGCTAAAACACTAAGCCACATAGCTATAGCTGAAGCAAAATAAAATGGATAAAAACTTAGTTCAAGATCAATAGTTACTCTGTTATTTTGAAAAAAAGCAAAAGCTTCTCTTGTAGTTCCATAAGCTACAAAAGACATTATGATTATCATAAGAACAAATCTTAGAGTGGTAATAAAATTTTGTAATTTTGTAATAGCTATATTTTTTATAAAATCAGCAGATACATGAGCATTTAAAAAAAAAGCTCTTGGCATAGCAAGAAATGCAACCAAAGCTATTCCAAACTCAACAATCTCAATTGTACCAGCAACTGGAGAATTTAAAAAACGTCTCCCAAATACGTCACAAAAAGTTAATATTGCAAGAGAAAATAAAATTAAACCAGATGCAATTGCCGCATAGTCAAATATTTTATTTATTTTAATTTGCATAAGAATAATATAACCTAACAGAGTTTAATAGATAAAGGCATACAAAATAGATTATGAAATTTGTTTCTTTTTTGCTGAAAGGCCAGGCTAAATTTGGAATTTCTGATGATAAATACATCACTGATCTTACAGGTAAAATAAAAGGTGCTAACACATTAAAAGAGCTTATAGCAAATAAAAGCATTCAAGAGGCTAAAGAATATGTAAAAAAAAATCCTGGAAACATTGTTTTAGATCAAATTGAATACCTGCCAGTCATACCTAATCCAGGAAAAATTATTTGCGTTGGTTTAAACTACAGTGAACATGTTAAAGAAACTGGGCGAACAGTTGAACAAAATCCAGTAATATTTCTTCGTGTTCCAGAAAGTCAGACTGCACACAAGCAGCCAATACAAAGACCAAAAGTTTCAACACATTTAGATTACGAATGCGAAATGGCAGTCATAATGGGAGATGCAGGGAAACATATAAAACCTGAAAATGCTTTAAAACATATTGTGGGATTTTCTTGTTACAATGAAAGTACCGTAAGAGATTGGCAACAACATACAAGGCAGTTTGGTATGGGAAAAAATTTTGAAAAGACAGGTAGCTTTGGTCCACATATGGTTTTAGCAGAAAATATTTCAGATTATACAAAGCTTACAATAAAAACTCGATTAAATGGAAATGTTATGCAAGAGGCAAAGCTAAGCCAACTTATTTTTGATATCCCAACACTAATTTCTTATGTTTCAAAAGCTATACCATGGAGAGCTGGAGACGTATTAGTTACTGGAACTCCAGGCGGTGTAGGTTTCAAAAGAAAGCCCCCTATTTTTATGAAAGAAGGCGACCAAGTTGAGGTAGAAATCTCAGAAATTGGTATACTTTCAAACATAATTAAGGATGAAAAAATTTAAATTTCAAGTTAAGCTTAAAAATAAATTAATTTATTGGGGGAAAATATGATTAAGAAAAAACTAATTAGTTTTTTATTGGGAGTTTTCTCTTTAGGTTTAGTTAGCTCAGTATCTGCTACTGAACTTAAATTGGCGACTTTCGAACCACCTAAAGCTTTCATTGCTAGTCAAATTCTTGGAGCGTGGGCTGAAAGGGTTAACAAGTGTGCTAACGGAAAAGTAACTGTTAAAATGTATGCCGGTGGAGTTTTAGGTAGTCCACCTAAGCAATATGATATCGTAACAAAAGGAGTAGCAGACATTTCATGGACCGTTCTTGGTTACAT
>MDTE01196807.1_pt1 | contig 24258 bp, 15 predicted proteins | sample 811231 | NCBI WGS metagenome assembly MDTE01 (sample SAMN05326651, study PRJNA326480) | marine metagenome | isolation source: seawater | place: Indian Ocean: Red Sea | collected 2010 | reverse complement strand
CGCGACCAACGCGTTGGTCGGATTGTTGCCCAGAACAATTCGTCGGTGGCCGAGCGGCAACTTACCGGTGTAGCCATGTGCTACCGGTATGCCGTCCGATGTAGGACCGTCGGTCTGGGTTTCTCTGAGCTTGGCGGCTGCGATGATTTCGCGTGTTACCCAATCGCCATAAGGCTCTCCGGTCACTGCTTCAATCACTAACCCGATTAGGCCAAAACCGTGATTGGAATATTTCAAGCGAGTGCTGGGGGCAATCACTGGCGGCTCGGTGAGTGCCGCGCGCAACTCCCTCTCGCTGAGGAATGGGCGGCGATCCTGCCAATGTCCGGCGTCAACGCCGTCACGAATCAGTCCGGCACTGTGGGACAGTAATTGCGTGAGGGTAAGCACCGCTACCTCAGGATGGAGCCCGTCAACATATCGTCCGGCGGGATCGTCAAGACGCAATTTTCCAGTTTCGCGCAGTCTGAAGACTGCCGCGGCGGTGAAGCTCTTCGAGTGGGATGCAACGCGAAAGCGGTGGCGTGGAGTGAGTGCACGGCCTGTCTTGAGGTCGGCCATTCCAAAAGCCTTCTCAAACACGACGTTACCCTTATGCGTGAAGGCCACTACACAACCGGGTTGTTCACTGACCTGCATCTGATAATCAATCCAACAGGTAATATAGTCCAGGGCTGCTTTAAGCCATTCATCCATCTTATGGCTTCCCTGCCTGGTTATAGTTTATTTTGTCCGCGGCGCTCGGCCGAGAATCATGTCGGCAGCTTTTTCTGCAATCATAATCGTTGGCGTTGCAGTATTTGCGGCGGGAATTTCCGGCATCACCGAAGCGTCGACCACCCGAAGGCCTGTCAATCCGTGTAGGCGCAATTCGGCGTCGACCACCGCGTCGTCGCTCGTACCCATCTTACAGGTGCCGACGGGATGCCACACCGTGGTGGCGTTGGCGCGAATCCAGGCATCGATGCTGTCATCTGACTGGACCTCCGTGCCCGGCGATATCTCTCCACCGTGATAGGGGGCGAAAGCATTCTGCGCCATGATGTCACGCACTAAGCGCACGCCATCGCGCATTACCCGCCGGTCAGCCTCGGTGGCCAGGGAATTTGATTCGATGCCCGGTCCAGCGAACGGGTCGGTGGACCGGATAGCAACCTGCCCGCGGCTTTCCGGACGCGCAAGATAGAAATGAGTAAGGTAACCGTGTTTGCCTTGCTTGGCTCGAGTCGTATCCAAAGAGAGACCTGGGATGAAGGTAATTTGCACATCAGGGATGTTGAGGTCCGGTCGGGTTCGGAGGAAGCCACCAGCCTCAAGGGCGATAGAAGCACCTGGTCCGTCGCCGAACAGCCAGACGCGCAGGAGCGCCAGCGCTGCGCGGTCGGCGCGAAACAGACGGTATAGAGTCACCGGTTTGAGACAATTATTTTGCACATAGGCGCCGAGGTGGTCGTGTAAATTGGCGCCGACGCCGGGCAAATCTGCGACGACTGTGATGCCAAGTGATTTCAACAACCTCCCATCGCCGATGCCGGAAAGCTGCAATAGCATAGGTGAATTGATAGCGCCGCCGCATAGGATTACTTCGCGTGCGGCACGCACGGTAATTTTGTCGCCGCCCTTTCCCCCCAAGGCATATTCGACGCCGTTGACAGACCCATTCTCCACTACGAGGCGCGTTACGTGAGCGCGGGTGATTACTTCGAGATTGGGGCGTTCTTGCACTGGCGCAAGATAGGCTGTGGCAGTCGAGACGCGTCGGCCTTTGTCGATATTGAAATCCTGCCGGCCCATGCCTTCCTGCTGAACGCCGTTAAAATCGTCTGTCTGAGGATGACCGGCTTGGCGACAGGCCTCGAGAAAAATTTCATAAAGCGGATTTTTTGATTTGGCCCGACTGACGACGAATGGACCGTCATTGCCGTGGTAGGCGTCGCGCCTTTCTCGATGACCCTCAGCATATTTGAAATAAGGTAGAACTTCGTCATAGGACCAGCCATTGAGGCCCAAGTCAGCCCAATTGTCATAATCCCAGCGATGGCCGCGCATATACATCATCCCGTTAATTGAGGAGGTACCACCCAGTACCTTACCCCGCGGCCAGGGAATATTCCGGTTGTTCATATGGGGCTCCGGCGCACTTTCATAGCCCCAATTGGTCGATTTGATGAAGTAGCTGAGCCCGCCCATCATTGGAAAAGGCAGCATCGGATGGCGGTAGGAACCGCCGGCTTCGAGCACTAGTACGGAAACGTTGGCCTCTGCCGAGAGGCGGTTGGCAAGGACGCAGCCGGCGGTGCCGGCGCCAACGATAACAAAGTCGAATTGCTTCATGGGGCCGATACCTTCAATATTCTGGCTGAGCCTATCATGAGCCCAAATGGTTTCGTAATGATGTATCCCACTCTGTTCTCCCCCCTCCAGGTCGGCACACACGAATTGCGCAATCGTGTCGTTCACACCGCTACGGTTTCCGGCTATGGCGCAAACACCCGGCCAAGCAATCGCCTGATTGATTATCACCGGGCGCGAGCTGCCGGAGGCACGGCGATGATAGTGACGGAATTGATGCCGGTACACCCTACATCGTTGGCCAATCCATTTTTGGTCAGCCTTTTTGACGAGGATAATCTCGATTCTCTCAAGCGTTGGGCCGATGCCGTGGAATCGGAGGGTTGCCGACTGGTTGGGCAGGTAGGCCATGTTGGGCGGCAGCAATTGTGGAGTCCACTGGCCACGCCGGTAAGCGCGTCAGCGCGGCCGGACCCGCTGAGCTGGACCGTACCTCACAAGATGACAGCGGGTGAAGTTGAGGAGATTGTCGCGAGCTTTGTCGACGCCGCTGAACGCCTTCAGCGTGCAGGCTTCAGCGGCGTCGAATTGCATGGAGCGCATGGCTATTTGCTCACTCAATTCATGTCCCCTTTCTCCAACGACCGCGATGACAAATATGGCGGCAGCCGCGAAGGGCGGCTGACCTTTGTGCGCGAAGTAATCGGCGGAATCCGTGCGCGTTGCGGTGCAGAATTCCTGATGGGCTTGAAAATGCCGTGTGATGAAGGCATCGCTGGCGGTATTGATCCGGAGGAAGCGGAGGAGATTGTCAAATTCTTCGTTGCTGCCGGCGGTTTGGATTATTTCGCTTTTAGCCAGGGCAATTTTAGCCCCAGTCTGGAAGACCATTGCCCGGACATGCATTTTCCCCACCGGCCGTTTCAGCAACTTCACGCGCGTATGCGTAAACAATGTGGCGGTGTGCCGGTGATGACGCTCGGGCGCATCGAAACGCCGCAAGCCGCAGAGCAGACACTCATAGAGGGCTGCGGGGACATGGTTGGGTTCAGCCGGGCCCTGGTTAGTGATGCTGCCTGGGCTGCCAAAGCGCAGAACGGACGTGAAGGCCATATCCGGCCTTGCATTTATTGCAATTATTGTTGGGGCGAGATCCATGCGGGACGCGGCATGACCTGCGTGCACAATCCAGAACTGGCTCAGCCCGACGAAATTGGATGGGCACCGAAAACAACATCGGTTAAGAAGCGTATTGCTATCATTGGTGCCGGAGTTGCCGGTTTGGAGGCAGCTTGGATTGCAGCGGCACGTGACCATGAGGTGCATCTTTTTGGATCTTCGCCAGAGCCGGGCGGCGCGGCGTTGTGGGAGTCGCGTTTGCCAGGGCGCGCCGATATTGCCGATGCGATCACCTTTCAGTGCCGTCGGGCGGAGGAACATGGCGTCACTTTTCACCTTGGTGCGCCTGCCACCGTGGAAACTATTGCTGCGCTTGATCCAGACCTTGTAATCCTTGCAACTGGTGCCGAAGCGACTTGGCCGGCGAGCCTTGCGGTCAGCACGGAAGCGTACGACCTCAGAACAGCGACCTCGGATCTACTGCAATCTGGCGCAAGCCACCAGGGTACTGCGGTGCTGTTTGATCAGGATCACACAGCAACGGTGTATGCAGCGGCAGAATTGTTCGAAAAGCGTTACGCTAGAACAGTGGTCATGACGCCGCGGCCGACGATCGGATCAAAGGTTAATTATCTTTCTTTGATCGGTGTATTCCGCCGCATGGCTGGGCTCCGTGTTGAAATCATTCCGCTTAGTCTGCCGGTGGCTCTTAAAAACAGGTGCCTCAGCTACCGCAACGCGCTTAATGGCGACGAAGGTGAGATTGAGGATGTGGCCAGCCTTGTTTATGCCACGCCGCGCGCGGTACGCGATGGCCTGGCCGCTAGTCTAACGGCACGCGGGATTGCCGTTGAAGCTGTCGGTGACTGTCGCGCACCGCGCACTATGGCCGCCGCCATACATGAAGGACACGAAGCGGGGCAATTATGTTGATTGAAATGCGCGGACCTTCTGGACTATTGATTTGTCTGGAGCGGCGCTATAAGCCGCGTGGGGGAGGCGGTAAGCCATGAGCAATATGTTGGAGGTCAAGGACCTCACAAAGATATTCGTCATTGCCAAGGATGCCAATCTGATCGCGGTCAATAATATTTCGTTCAGCTTGAAGCGGGGTGAAACCTTGGGCCTGGTAGGGGAAAGCGGCTCTGGCAAGACCACTGTCGGGCGATGCATTCTACGACTGATCGAGCCAACGGAAGGCCGGGTTGTTCTCGACGGCCAGGAAATCACCGAGCTCGACGCCAATCAGCTGCGAGATTTGCGCGCTAACATGCAGCTTGTTTTTCAGGATCCGTTCGGTTCGCTCAATCCGCGCCTGACGGTATCGCAAACCATTGATGAGCCTCTGAAACTGCATGGTATGAAGAGCGATAAGCGTGGAGAGCGCGTCAGAGAGATGATGAGCCTGGTCGGACTAGATGAGCATTTTTATCATTACTATCCTGCTGATTTGACGGCGAGTGAGCAGCAGCGCACTGGAATCGCCCGCGCGCTCGCTACAAAGCCGGAGTTTGTTGTACTAGATGAGCCGACATCTATGCTGGACCCTTCGGCACGAGCAGAAATATTGGATGTTTTGAAGAAGATTCAACAGGAACTCGGTACCGCCTATATCTTCATCTCCCACGATCTCACCTCGGTGGCCAAGATCAGCGACCGTATTGCCATCATGTATCTTGGACATATCGTTGAGCACGCGCCGACGGAGGTCATAATGGAGAGTCAACGCCACCCCTACAGCCGGGCCTTATTATCTGCAGTGCTTTTTCCGGATCCCGCACGGCCGCCGGATCCTTATGTGATCGAGGGTGAGATACCCACTGCCATTAATCCCAAGCCAGAATGTCCGCTCTATGGCCGCTGCCCGATTCGTGAGGACGCTTGCAAAGAAGCGGTGCCGCCGATGGTTGAAATCGAGTCAGACCATTTCTCCGCCTGCAGACGATGGCGCGACGTGGCGGCGAACACCCAGCCATGAGGATCGGCTGCCAATTTATCGCGCGGCGAGGTTTGGCATTTCCACTTTATGTTGGCCGGGTATGGCATTAGGTGATAGCCTGGCCCGTAAATCTAATGGTCGTTCGTTAGTGTATAGAAGAAATCAGAATTTCAACATCAGGGGGAGACCTAACTATGAGTCTGGGAGTTCTTTTTAAGCGCAGCGTACTGGGCGCGGCAGCAGCGGCGGTGATCGCGGCTGGCACGGCGCTGGTACCCGGTGTCGCCAAGGCGAATCAGGACACCATGGTAATTGCCATCGGTGCACTGCCTCAGGGCATAGACCTTGACAAGCATGTCAGCCCGCAAACCTGGAGCATGGGCGCCCAGGTGATGGAAGATGGCATGAGCTGGGAGTGGATCGATTTTCCTTTCTCGACGGGTGATGCGTGGGATCCCTCGACTATCCCTGGCTTCAAATACCCGGATTACATTGGTCAGAAAAAGTTGGTTCCTGGCATCATCGAAAAATGTGAGCTTGATGCAGATGGTAAGCGCGCCGTTTATCACATCCGGAAAGGCGTAATTTCGCCTTGGGGCAACGAGTTTACTGCTGATGACATGTTATGGCGTATCGAGCGCGGCAAGGCGACGGGAGCGATTAATAATTTCCTTGAATTTTTGCTCAACCTGCCGGGCCAGACGATTAATCCACCAGAGAGTGGTGGCTATAAGAAGATTGACAAGTATACAGTTGAGGCAACGTCTTCGGCAGGCATGCCGCTCGCTTGCAAAGCGCTAACCAACTATTACAACGCTTGGCTCGATTCGACCGAGATGAAGAAGAACGCAACGGAAGATGATCCCTGGGCTAACAAGTGGATCTCGACCAACGGCGGCGGTTTCGGCGCCTATCGCGTGACCGAGTGGACCGCTGGCAAGCGCGTCGTCATGGAAGCCAATGAGAATTATTGGCGTGGCGCCCCCGAGATCAAGAAAATTATCTATCTTGTGGTACCAGAATCTGCCAATCGCGTGGCACTTCTCCAGCAGGGCAAGGTGCATATGGCGGAGGGCCTGACGCCGGATGAGATCATGGCGCTTTCTGATTCTGAGGAAGCGCGCGGTGTCGCGGTGCGTGGCAACCAGTCCATGTGGATGATGATCAATAACACTCTTGCGCCGTTTGACAATGTGAAGGTGCGTCAAGCGATCAACCACGCGATTAATCGCGAGGCGATTATCAAGGACATCTATCACGGCATGATGAACAACTGGCAAGGGGTAATGCCGAGCACCTACCCGGGATACGAGCCCTGGCTGAAATATGATTTCGATCCGGCCAAGGCGAAGCAGATTCTTGCCGACGCGGGTTACCCGAATGGCTTTGATGCCGAGCTTTCCTTCTGCGTCTGTGACGCGGCCCAGGAGTCGATCGCCATCCTGCTACAGAGTGATTTCAAAAAAGCTGGGATCAATCTGTCATTGAAGAAGCTACCGACAGCTGCTTGGTCTGACACGGTGCAGAGCAAGCAGGGATCCCTCGCGCTTTGGACCGACATGCCGATTCAGCCTGACATTAACTATGCTTTGAAGCTCGTTTGGCCGACCGGTGCGCTGGTCAACTATCACAACTTCTCTGATCCCAAAGTCGATCAGACCTTGAAGGATGGCGAGGGCGTAGTGGACCCGGCAGCGCGCATCGCAGCGCATGCTGGTATCCAGGAGCATATTCATGACCAAGCTCCACTCGGCTGGATTGGCGAGCACTACTTTGCCGTTGGCCTGTCGCGTAAGGTCAGTGGGTTCCGCTGGTACACAACGCAGTATTATCATGTCAGCGAAATGTCTATAGCAGACTAATCGGATAGCTGAACAACGATAAGAAACCAGTCTGCCGGCGGCGGCTCTTCGCCGCCGGCAGATTTCTTCCCTACGATTTATGCGCAGGAATGTCGGACGAGACGCCCGGTTCCGCTACAGGAGAAATCTGAATGAGGTTTGCCGCCTATCTCGGCCTCAGATTTCTCTTTCTGATTCCGCAGATTGTGCTCATCTCTTTCGTGACGTTCGTGCTTGTGCGCATGTTGCCGGGCAATCCAGCGCGCATGTCTCTTGGACCGCTTGCGCCCGAATCGGCGGTCGAAGCGCTGCGCTCCAAATGGCTACTTGATAGACCCATCTTTGAGCAATACACCGCTTGGCTCGAGAAAGCCTTTAGTGGCGATCTTGGAGAATCCTGGGTCAACAACACGATGGTACTGGACGATCTTATATACCGCATCCCGGTGACCATCGAAATCATCGTGCTTGCGCTGATCATGGTCTTTCTTTTCCTCGTACCACTTGCCATTATCACAGCAAGCCGCACCAAGAACCGCATCGTCCGTTTTTTTCAGAACATCACCTTCGGCTACGGTATGCTCGCCGGTGCACTGCCAGATTTCCTGCTCGGCCTGGTGCTCATCTTCATCTTCTTCACCCATGCCGGCATCTTACCAGGGCCGGAGGGGCGGCTCGGCATTCTTGACTTTGAATCACCCTTTGTCACTGGCTCGGTGCTAATTGATTCGCTGATCGCTGGAGATTTCAACAATTTCTGGTCTGGTGCGTGGCATTTAATCATGCCTGTCTTCACCCTCGCTTTCGTTTATGGCGCGCCCATTTTCAAGATGCTGCGTAGCCAGATGGAAGGTGCGTTGCAAGCAGATTACACAACCTATGCGGAGGCAGTTGGTATAAAACCGCGACTGGTTTTCCTTCGCGCCGCGCGTGTCGCTTCGGGGCCAACCATTGTCATCACGGGTGTGGTGGTGATGTTCCTTCTTGGCGGCGCGGTGCTCGTCGAAACTGTTTTTAACCTTACTGGACTGGGGCAATATGCGGTGCAGGCTATTGTCACGGCGGACTACGCGCCCCTGCAGGGCTTCGTCTCCTTCGCCGCTATCTTCACTATGCTGGTCTATCTTGCGGTTGATCTGGTGCAGTTCGCCATGGACCCGCGTATTAAGGCGATGGGGTCGTGATGACCGACCGTTGGCGGGAATAGCGGTACATGTGGCTCCGCATCAAACGCACGCTTAAGAGCCTGCCCTATTGGCAGCGTGCTGTGCTCGTCATTTTCGGTGGCATCATCTTCCTGACCATTTTCGGGCCGTATATCGCGCCCTATCCCACTGAGGTTGCTGACCCTTTGTCGCGCCTCTTACCGCCAAGCGGCAAGCATATTCTTGGTACTGACGAAAATGGTATCGATATTCTGTCACGTGTTTTGGCAGCACCGCGTACTGATGTAGTAATTGGGGTCATAGCAACATTGATATCGGTAGTTCTTGGGGCGCCCTTGGGCGTTCTTGTGGCACTCTATGAGACGCGTGGTAAGACTGGAGCTACAGTTTTTGCGGAAGTGTTCATGCGCCTCCTTGAGGTTATGCAGTCATTTCCGGTATTCGTTTTCGCTATGGTACTGGTGGCCATATTTGGCGGTAGCCTGACTAACATTATTATCGCTATCGCATTCGTGAACACACCTGTCTTTATACGCTTGGTACGTGCTGAGGTGCTGTCTTTAGTGCAGCGGCCCTTCTCTGAGGCTGCTCGTGCTGTAGGTAATACCGAGATGCGCCTCGGTTTTCGTCACATCTTCCCTAATGCCTTCCCAGTAGTGATGGTACAGGTTTCGGTCACCGTCGGCTTTGCCATCTTGTTGACGGCTGGCCTCAGTTTTGTGGGTGCTGGAGTGCGTCCGCCGACTCCCGAACTGGGCGCAATGATTGCTTCGGGAGCTAAATACCTCATTATTGATCAGTGGTGGCCAGCGCTCTTCCCAGGTATTGCTCTCGGACTTACGGTGTTCTCGTTCGGTATTTTCGGTGAGATTTTAAACATGGCTATGGAGCCCCGGGCGATCCGTAAGGATGTTGATCGCCGTCGGATCAATGCTCTAGAGAGCTCGAATGCAACGGAAAATGTGGAGATCTCAGCGGTACCCGTTTCCGCGACGTCCACTGAAAAGCCTATCCTAGACGTCCGGAATGTGACCGTAACGGTCGGTGATACAAGCGGACAAGAATTGCTCAGTGATGTTTCTTTCTCCCTTGCTCCAGGCGAAAGTATGGCGATCGTTGGTGAATCTGGATCGGGCAAATCGGTACTGGTGAAAAGCGTGCTACAACTTTTGCCTTTCCCTCTAGAAGTGATATCGGGCGAAGTGCAGTATGGTGATACGAACTTAGTGGGTATGGATAAACGCACAATACGTAAGCTTCGCTCACGCGAAATCGCCGCTATCTTACCTAATGCGAAATCCCACCTAAATCCCCTAACCACGGTAGGCGCGATGTTGACTAGTGCGCTTCAGGCGCATGAAAAGATTAGCAAGAAAGACGCTTTGGCGCGGGCCGTCGAATTATTGGAGATGGTCGGGATCACCGATCCGGAGTTACGCCTCGCTGCTTATCCGCATGAGTTGAGTGGGGGCATGGCACAACGCGTGTGCCTGGCGCTTGCGTTGATGTACCGGCCACGCCTTCTAATTGCCGATGAACCCACTGCCGGGCTTGATGTGACAATTCAACGCCAAGTTCTAGATCTAACACGCAATCTTGCAATTGAAGCCGGTACGGCGAGATTGGTGATTACCGGTGATTTGGGCATTGCTGCCCACTATTGTGACCGTGTAGCTGTGATGCAGGCTGGCCGTATTGTCGAAGCCAATCGCACAGAAGAGCTATTTTCGAAACCAGTGCACCCGTACACTAAGCATCTGCTGTCGTGCGTACAGGTTTAATGTCTCAAACGGCCTTGTTTCAGTCGCAGTGGTAGAGGTATTAAATCATGTTGAAAATTTAATTAAGTCATTCATTAAGTCACCATTTTTGTTCTCAATTCTTCAGTGGCATCAAAATCAATTTTCAGGGTGTCATCTTTTCTTGAACCCGCTATTGCAACCCCATAGACAGAGCGTGCTATCTCTTCACTGATAATGTGATTCTCCACATCTTTAAGAACTCGTTCGGGCTCTCTTTCGACAGGTGGCCCATAGCCACCACCGCCTTGATCTCGCGCGCGAAGTAACTCGCCTTGTTCTAAATCGCATACCATAACGGCTGGGTAAGGATGTTCCTTGCCATCTTTGTCAATTCGCACGTTTTCGCCCAATTTGGAACTAGTGCCCCCCCGAACCCCAATAGGTGCCGATTCCAAGCCATTGCATATATGCAAAATATGAATCGCATCCTTTCTTGGTCCCATGACCACCTCGGTGCCCTGGCCGCCCCTTCGCCGGCCGTGACCTGTGGAATCTTCCATGAGTTGCATCTTTTGAACGAGTATCGGAAAACGCTGTTCGTCAATTTCAATGCTATCGCGGTACATGAGGCCTGCTGTTACTGGAATGAAAAAATAATGCATTCCGTCTGTTTCTGAGGAAGCAGGACCTCCGCCACCCATCATGAATATTTGATTAATGTAGGGTTCTCCACCTCGTCTCCAATCTTTTCCAGAAGCAACACCCGCCGCTGCGGTGTTACAGTAATTGCCGTGGGCGTAACCTTGACCTTCTCCGAGCTCGGCGAAGGACGATTGCGTCACATTAATAATAATGTCGGTAAGATTGGTGGTTGCTACAGAGCAGCTGTGAGGAAATTTTGGTATCCCGACAATACAATTTTCTCTCAGCAGAACCTTGATACGCCGCATGATCCCTGCATTAGTTGGCAGGTCATGCCCAAGACACGAGAGCACTCCATGCGCGGCCGCCATCGTTGAGGTGCACTCAGTGAGGTTCAAGCCAGCATCTATACAGTCAATATTATCCCTTAAATCAACAGTGACTATTGCTTCGTCAGGGTCGATATCAATTTTGACGTTAACGGGAATGCCATCAGGAACCCAAGGTTCTATGGGGTCGTGTGATTGATTGGCTTCCAATTTACCTTTTGGAAGTTTTTTTATCGCCTCAATACACCGACGTTCGGAATAGTCTAGCCATTCGCGTACGAAAGACCGGACGGTGTCTTTGCCATACTTATCTACAAATTTCTTTAGACTGCGTTCGCCAATTCTTGCGGCACCGATGCCAGCGAGAAAATCCCCGTACCATTGGTCAGGAACACGAATGCGCCGACGGCACATCCGGATGATATCATCAATGTCTTTGTAGTTCTCTTGTACCTTAACAGCCGGAAATATCAGTGACCCCTCCTGATACACATCTGCAGCTTGTGCCATGTAAGTTGTAGGAAGGCTGTTTCCTGTATCGGCTTGGTGGGCTTTTACAGCTGTGGTGAAGAAATGTTCCCCCTCGAAAAATACAGGCACGAGCAGAGTATGATCGGCGGCGTGACTGTTCCCGTCGTAGGGGTCATTGTGAATGTACGCATCACCCTCTTTGAAGTCAGGGTGATTTTTGCGCATGCATGCAGTTTGTAAATTACTTCCCCAGACATGTATGGGGAATCCCTCTGCGGCTGCCAGCACCTCATCCTCAGAAGTGACAATTGATACCGAAAAATCTCTTGCCACGCCTAAAACTGAAGACCGTGCAGTTAACAGCATGGTATTCGTCATCTCACGACAGATGGAATCCAATCTGTTCGACATCACTGATAATTGAACTGGAGTCAGCATATCTAACAACTTATCAACTTATTGTAGGTCAACATCGCGCAAGAAATTTGTTTTTAGTGAGCGGGTTCTGATTGGAACAGAAAGTATATCACGTCGTCTGCAAAGACTTGTGATTCTCATTGCGAATGATGAATCTCATTTTGGTGTCAGCAAGTAATGTCCGCCTGCCGTAACCTGGGCTACAGAATCGGGATAAACCACGACCGTTGTAGTCGGTTCCTCAATTATTGCGGGACCGACGATTTCACTTTTTTCTGGAAGATCGGCGCCAACATATACGGGTGTTTGGCACTGGCCCTTGTCAGAAAAATAAGCGGAAACCGTTCTGTCGGCATCGAATTTTGACGAAGTATTAAGTTCAGCGTGCGCGTGTGGAGGCTTGTCCATTTCAGCAATTAACCGACCTTTCCAATTTATGCACTCTATTGTTCCACCCTCTTCCTTCACAGCGTATCGTCTAAAATGAACATTGTGGAATTCCTCGGTCAATAATTCTACATCGCGAGGGTTTTCTATAGCTTGCATAGGCAGCTTAAATTCCATTTCCCATTGTTGGTTCAGATACCTTGCCTCCACAAAATATTCTCTATCAAAACTGTTAACCCCCCTAGATTGCAAAGATTTTTGCTCTGCATCCAATTTCGCATTTATATCGCTGAATATTTTCGATACTCCATCGAAATCAAAATCTTCGGTCGAGGAATACCGGCTGGCGCTGTGTTCGGATACGATATTGGAATAATGTCCGCCGCATGCGCTGAGGGCCCCCGCTGTTTTGGGAAGGAGCACCTGTGAACACCCTAGTGATTTAGCAATTGGGATGATATTGAGGCCAGCCGCACCGCCCCCTGCTACAAGGATGCTCTCAGCAGGATTGACGCCATCCTGTACGGTTATTTCCTGAATTGCCTTGATCATCTGCTCACCAGCTATTTCCAATATGCCTGCAGCCGTCTCTTCCGTGCTCATATCAAGTTTATCAGAAATTTCTTCGACGACCTTCGCAGCAGCATTGGTGTCGAGAGACATTCGTCCACCTAGAAAATGATTTGGATCAATATAGCCCATCACTACTGCTGCATCTGTAACTGTTGGCTTGTTACCACCTGTTCCATAGCAAGCGGGCCCAGGATCTGCACCTGCGCTATCTGGTCCAACGCGCAAGAGCCCGCCAGAATCAATCCAGGCGATTGAGCCGCCACCGGCTCCTACGCTTCGTATGTCCACTGAAGACAGACCTAGATTGTGGCCTATCCATTCACCATTAAGCCAAGTGTCCCTCGTATACTTGATTTCTCCGGATCGAATTAGGCTTACATCAAATGTTGTGCCACCGGTGTCTACTATGATGATATCGTTGCCTAAATTTTCCGCCTCCGCATATGCTATGCCAGCGAGTGGTGCCATTGCGGGGCCAGATTTCACAGTGAAAATTGGTTTTTCAACCACGTCTGTCACGTGCTTGATGCCGCCAGAAGAGGTGCTGACTAAGAACTCACCTTCGTATCCGGCCGTGCGCAAGCTTGATTCGAGCTCAATAAAGTGCTTCTGCATTAAGGGTTTCAGAGAAGCATCAATAGCGGTGGATGAAGTTCGGGGAAACTCTCTAATTATCGGATTCAACTGATGAGATAATGTGTAAGGCACGTTAGGAAGAAATTTTTCAATTAATTGCCCGACCTGAAGCTCATGACTCGGGTTCATGATGGACCACAGAAAGCTGACGGCGATAGCCTCTATACGCTTCGGTTCTAGAGACTGAATTATCTCCGAAGCCAGCTCGACATCGAGTGGTGTTTCCACGCCTCCTTCGGAGTTTATTCTTTCAGTAATTTCTTCTGTGAGTCGCCGGGGTATATACGGATCAGGAAATTCCATTTTTAAATTTAGAGGTTCTCGTTTCCCTCCGTGACGATAAGTAAGCGTGTCGGGAAAACCTTTAGTGACCAATAGGGCAGTCTTTGCAGCAGAGGATGTTATAATTGCATTAGTTGACCGGGTTGTACCGTAGGTTAAAACACCGGTTTCTTTAAGAATAGAATCTGCTTCTACCCCCAAATTGGCCGCAGCGTTATCTAGCGCCGAAGACATTCCAGAGAAAACATTGTTCGGAGTTGTCAAGGACTTGCCAACAACTAAGTTTCCATGCTCATCGGCGACAACAACATCCGTAAATGTGCCGCCTGTGTCGACAGCTATTCGGTAGCTCATCCTAACTCTCCAATTTTTTGTAGTATGATGCTGTCACCAAGCATCTTTAAGAAGGTCTATAACTTGATCTTTGGATTCAACGCGGCGAGGGTTGGAAGCGACTATTAGATCTTCAAGTGCATCAGTAGCGATCCCGTCAAAATCTTTCTCAACTACGCCAACGTCTCTGAGTCTCCAAGGAAGTTCAAGGTCATCTCGCACCAATTTAAGCACTTCGTTTGCGGCGGCGGTTGCAGCCTCTTCCTCGCTTATATTGGTGACATTTACACCCATTGCTTCGGCAACCCATGCTTGCTGTGAAAGTGTTTTATTGCGATTAAAAGTCATGACATGACGCATCATTATTGACGACGTTTCTCCATGCGCCACATTGCATCGCGCTCCCAATTGATGGCCAATACCGTGGCTAAGGCCCAGCGTTACACTAGCAAGGCCACAAACTGACATCCAAGCGGCAACCAAGCACTGACCGCGTGCTGTGATGTCAGTCGGGTCCGACTTAGTCTCGCGGAGGTAGCGAACCAACATGTTAAGTGCTCGATAGGCTAGTGCATCAGTGAACGGTTGATGTGTTGACGAGCACATTGCTTCAATACAGTGATCCACCGCGCGCATGCCTGTGCCAAGCCAGAGACGCTCTGGTGTTTCTAGTGTGAGGGTCGGATCAAGAAAGACACTCTTAGCCGTTATGCGTTTGTCGAGGTAAAGATCTTTAACTTGTCTTTTCCTATCTGTGACACCAACGAAAAAAGTAAATTCTCCAGCAGATAAGGTGGTGGGTACGGCAAACATTGGTAAAGGATCTTTAGCGAGGCTAGGAATTTCGACTTTGTCGGGGTACTCAAATCTAATACGAGCCGAATCGAGCCCATCTGGCTCAGTAATGTTGTTTGCAATGCAGATGGTCACTGCTTTAGCAGTGTCATTGGGAGTGCCTCCTCCAAAACTAATAATAGCGTCCGCATTTTTTGCGCGGGCAAAATCAGTTGCGGCGATTACTGTCTCCCGCGGTACGTGCTGGCTGGTCTCAGAGAATATGCCCACGGTACGTTTGCCTGCTGCCTCTTCTATGCGACCGATCAGATTAGTTTTAGCTAGGCTGTTACCGGTGATAATCACAGCGCGATCAATGCCGTACTGCTCAAGTGCCGGAGCTAATTTATCCAGGCTGCCTGAGCCAAAATGAACCTCATCCATGGGCAGCATGGAAAATTGGCCATTTAATTCCTGTCTAGGAACAGACAAAATCACTAAACTCTCCTGTTTTCGTTATCCGTCGTTGCTTCAGGTCGCCTTTCGGAACGTCTGAGCAGACCGCTTGGCGGACACTAGTTTGACCAAACACTTGTTTGATTTTCATGTCAATCCCTGGTGTCACAGAAGTCAAAATGATTCCTATTTTGACCTATTTTTTGATTTGTGATCATGCGCATAGGCTAAATCCGCCGGTGAATTCATACCGAGTGCTGGGTTGGTACCAGCGGGTTGATAAGGGTCACCTAGAGTGCCGATGGCCAGTGGGGTCGGCTGTTCTAGGAGCGCGCGAGCCATTACTAAGCGCTGAATCGAAGGTGTACCTTCTTCTGCCAGATTGATGCGTGCTTCCCGATAGATTCGTTCAAGGGGATATGGGTAATCAGTGAAGTAGGCCCGTCCACCTGTAACGTCGAGAGCCTTATCGGTTACTCGCATGACCGTTTCTAGACCTGTAAGCTTGGCAATAGAGGCTTCTAGAGCGCAATCCTGGGCTTTATCAATCTTTTCTGCGACATCTTCCAGTATGAGCTTAAGGGCATAAACATCACGCGCCATTTCAGCCAGTTCGGATTGAATCGATGGCCGCGCAGCAATGGTCTTGCTAAAAGTTTTACGGTGTTTGGAGAAATCGATAGCAATTTCCAAGGCACGCTCGGCTGCGCCGAGAGAGGATGCAGCAACAAACGCACGACTGGGCTCTAACTCGCCCAGAAAAACTTCTAGCCCGTCGCCTTCTGCGCCGATGATGCTGTCTAGAGGTACGCGTGCACCGTCAAAGTGGAGAATGCCGTGGTGAGGGCCATTATTTCCCATCATTCGCGGCATTGGTTCGATTGTGAAATCGGCAGTTTCAGCCGGAATCACAAGAGCGGTTAGAGCACGCCGGTTGCGGTGCACGACCGGTTCTTCGTGGGTGCGGCAACATACGAGATGAAGGTCGGCGAAGCCAGCATTGGTAATATAATGCTTGGTGCCTGTCACTATCCATTCACTACCGTCGCGCACGGCTTGGCAAGCCACATCCATGCCAGAGCCGGAATTGGGCTCGGTAATGGCGAAGGTAAGCGATGATTTGCCCTGTGCCAGGGCTGGAAGAAGCCATTCTTTCTGTGCTTCTGTTCCGTAGCTTGCGACCGCGCGTGCACTGGTATTATGGACATGGAGCAGAACCCTGACCACTCCTGCAACCTTGGAGAATTCTGCTAGGAACGGAAGATATTGCTTGGTAGTAAGACCTTTTCCGCCGTAGCATTCAGGTATTAACAGCCCCCACAGACCATGTTCGCGGAATTTTGGAAAAAGCTCGTCCCTTGGAAAGACACCGCTTTGTTCAATGCCAGCAGCGAGTGGCTCTACTTCTTGCCACAGAAAATCAAATACCTGGCGGCGATAAATTTCATAAGTGTCGTTATTCATAAGTATTCTTTAGGTTTGGGTCGCCGTTTTGCGGCTCAAGCGGACGCTTTCGGTCGATTGTATATCGACAGCGAGGTCGTCCAACTCTCCGCTACCAGTAATAATAACGCCATAGACTTTTAACGCCTGTTCACGCGAAACATAACGTTCCGCCACGTCGGATAGAACACGCTCAGGTTCGCGGTCAAGGGGATCTCCGTAACCGCCACCACCATTATCTACCGCATGAAGACGGTCGCCTGGCATTAGGTGGCAATAGGCATCCGTTGAATACACTTGCCTGCTGCCATCTGAGGCTAGGCAAATCTGAAAGCCGGGCTTTGCGGACATACCGCCAAGTACCCCTTGGGGCACATTAATGAGGCCATTGGAAATATTTATAACTAACATTTCATCCTGGCGCGGTCCGAATATGACCTCCGATGCTGGTCCACCACGACGTCTCCCAGCACCACAGGAGTCTTCTAGGGCTCGGACGCAATCAACCAAAAAGGGGAACCGCTGTTCGTTCACTTCAATCGAATCTCTGTAAACTAAACCAACGCTGACCGGATTGACCATGCCATGCATGCCATCATTCTGTGCTGACGCGGGCATTCCACCGGCGGACATAAACATCTGATTGACGTAAGGCGCGCCTCCCATTCTCCAATCTTTACCCGAGCAAACGCCAGTTCCGGCACCATTGCACATGTTGCCTTGACTGAAGCCATAGCCATCGCCGAGCTGAGTGAACCCAGCAAGGATCGCATTGATAATGGTGTCTGTCATATTTGTTGTCGCAACAGAGCAACTGTGTGGAAAGCGGGGAATTCCAACGATGCAATTTTCTCGCAAAATCACATCTATTCGCCGAAGGCTGCCTGAATTATGCGGAATATCAGAATCCAAGCAGCATAGAACAGCTTGGGTTGCGGACATCGTTGCGGTAGCTTGGGTCAAATTTAAGCCAGCATCGACGCAGTCAGGATTATCAGTTAGGTCCACTGTTATCTTGCCGTTATCGCTGTCAATGTTGATGTCGGCCTTAATACGCAAACCGAGTGGTATATATTTGTCGATAGGGTCATGTTCCGCCTCGGCAACGAACTGACCGCTCGGAAGGGCTTGTATTGCATCTGTGGTGCGGCGCTCAGAATAGTTAAGCCAATTTTCGATAAATTTGTGCACAGCTTTTGCACCATATTTATTGATAAAGTCCTTCAGTCGCCGCTCGCCAATGCGCGCTGCACCGATGGCGGCAAGATAATCGCCATACCACTGCTCTGGTACACGAATGCGCCGCTGACACATGCGGATGATATCTTCATTGTTTTTGAAATCCCGTTGCACCTGGACGCAGGGGAAAATTAGTGCACCTTCCTGGTATACATCCCTTGCCGCCGCAAAATAGGTTGTAGGTTGACTGTTACCAATATCAGCTTGGTGTGCTTTCACACCGACAGTGAAGAAATGCTCGCCTTTATGAAAAACTGGCACGAGGATTGTGTGGTCAGCTGAATGGCTGTTGCCGACATAGGGGTCATTGTCGAGAAAGGCGTCGCCCTCTCGGAATGCCGGATGGTGCTTGGACATGGAGGCAGTCTGGAGATGCATGCCAAAGACATGGATCGGCATCGCCTCGGCCACTGACAGTACTTCGTCCTCCGCAGTGATAATGGCGCAAGAGAAGTCTCGGGCGATTCCGATCACTGCTGAGCGCGCGCTAAATAGGACGGTGTTTGTCATCTCCCGACAAATCGCATCCATGCGATTGGCCATGATAGCGAGCAGCACTGGATCTAGGTTCGTATCTTCCTGCACCCTTGCATTGGTATTAGATTCCAATTTTCTCACTGCCCGGGTCTCCTATCAGTTGCCGACCTCTGACTGCGGTTAAAAGCGTAATTGAGGGGATGTAGTTATTCCAACAGAAAGATCTGTATCGTCGATAATTTTCTGATTTTGCATGTCAGGCGTTGCCCAGGCTTGATAGAATATGCAACCCTTAGAAATGCACCATCAAATATTTATAGCGATATTTACCGCTTTTTGGCTGGCGGCAGGCAGCATTGCGCATGCCGGGGATAGATCTGCTGTAGCAGTGGTCGAGGATCTGCACGGGTCCCTGTTGGCGATGATGAAAAAAGCAGACGCGCTTGGCTTCGAGGGCCGCCTTGAATTTATGGAGCCCGTTGTTGCTCGGTCCTTTAACTTGCAGCTGATCGCTGCTATGGCGAGCGGAAAAAATTGGGATAAGTTTGACGATACGCAAAAGAGAGAACTGATCAGCGCGCTCGAAAGGTTAAGCATCGCGACATACGCGGCACGGTTCGACGGTTATTCGGGCGAGAAGTTCCAAACTGTCGCGGAAAAATCGGCGGATCAGGGCTTAATCTTTGTGAACACTGAGATACATACATCTGATGGCGGTGTTATCGCTCTAAATTATCTCTTGCATCCGGGCAAGGCGGGATGGCGTATTGTTGACGTTTATTTTCTCGGAACTTTTAGCGAGCTGGGTATGCGGCGCTCAGAGTATGCTGCGGTATACGCACGCAGTGGTTTTGATGGATTGCTCGCCTCAATTGAACAAAAAATTGCAGATTATGCTGCGGGGCTGGCCCGATAAGGCACCGAGAGCAAAACGGGCGGGACAAATCGCCAATCTTCGATCAGATGCCTACAGTTGAACGAAACTCTTCATGAAAATCTTGGTAACAGGAAGCGCTGGTCATCTCGGTGAAGCACTCATGCGCAAACTACGAGATGGTGAAAACACGCCCTACGGTATCGATTTGTTGAAATCCGTTTACACCACCCATGTCGGTACGATCTGTGATCGAGAATTTGTTAAGAGATGCGTTGCCGGGATGGATGCGATCATTCATACCGCCACGCTGCACAAGCCTCATCTTGAGACCCACTCACGTCAGGAGTTTCTCGATACCAATGTGGCCGGCACGCTCAATTTGCTGGAAGAGGCCGTGGTAGCAAAGCTTGAGAAATTCATCTTCACCAGTACCACTAGCGTTTTCGGCGATGCACTGATCCCTGCGGAGGGTGCACCGGCGGGCTGGATTACGGAGGATATGCTGCCTGTTCCGAAAAATATTTATGGTGTAACTAAGACGGCAGCGGAGGATCTCTGCCGGCTTTTTCACCGCAACCACAATCTCTCTTGTCTCATCCTTCGCACTTCGCGTTTCTTTCCTGAAGAGGACGATAACGCCGCTACTAGAGAAACCTATGCTCACCAAAACGCTCAGGCGAACGAATATCTTTGCCGTAGGGTCGATCTTGAAGACGCGGCTGCTGCGCATTTATGCGCCGTAGAAAGGGCGTCGGATATAGGTTTTGCCCGCTATATCGTCAGTGCGACCACACCGTTTGAGAAAGTTGATCTTACGTCACTTAGATCCGATGCACCCAGCGCTGTTCGATGTCGGGTGCCGGATTTCGGGCCAGTCTATGGGCGTCTCGGGTGGCGCATGTTCCCGGTGATTGATCGGGTCTATATCAACGCCAAGGCACGGAGGGAGCTTGGTTGGCAGCCGCGATATGATTTTACCCGGGTGCTTGATCAAATCAGCCAGGGTCAGCCAATTGGTAGCGATCTCGCCCGCGATGTTGGGAGGAAGGGTTATCATGGAAACCCTTTACTAACGGGTCGTTTTTAGACAGCTAAGTAACAAAATTTTTTCTCGGTCTCTCTATTCTGCCAATTGACAGATCCAAGCCTGCCGGACACCAATTCGGGGAATAATGGCTGTCAAATGCGAAGGAGGGCCGTGTTTAACCAACGGAGGCCAGTGGCATCATGGCGAGCAAAAATTTTTGGATTTGCATGGCAAAGTTAACAAGGGCATCACCTATTCTCAGATATTTGCGCTCGCTGAGAACGTGCGGATCACTTCGGAAAAGCTATGGCCGTGAGGCTCATTTGAGCGGTCGGAGGGGCGCGCAATGAAGATCGGGGTTGTTGGCACGGGAGCGATGGGGTGTGTCTATGCGGCGCTTTTCGGCGATGCTGGACATGAGGTGTGGGCTATTGATAGTTGGGCTGAGCATGTCGAGGCCATCGTGCGGGATGGTCTCACCCTCGAAGGTGCGAGCGGTAAGCGCACTGTTTACTTGAACGCAACAACCGATCCCGGAGCGGTTGGACCTTGCGAGCTTGTGATTATAGCAACAAAGGCGATGGATGTAGCGGCAGCGGCTGAATCGGCACGGCCGATGATTGGTTCGAATACGACCGTACTCTCCATTCAGAACGGCGTCGGCAGCGCTGCCAAGGTAGCCAATATCCTTGGTTCCCAGCGTGTAGTGATCGGCGTCGTTGGCGGCTTTGGCGCTTCCATCAAAGCACCGGGAAAGGCCTATCATAATGGCATGGAGTTGGTACGTCTTGGCGAAATGAATGGTCCAATTTCTGATCGTGTCAGGGCGCTCGCCAGGCTTTGGCACGGGAGCGGCTTTACGGTCAAATGTTTTGACGATATGGATCAACTCGTCTGGGAGAAGCTGATTTGCAATTGTGCCTTTTCGGCTACCGCTGCAATTACTGGCTGGTCCATTGGCGAGATCATCGCTGACGCTGATGCTTGGTCCGTAGCCGGTAATTGCGCGCTCGAGGCTTATCTCGTGGCTAGAGCCAGCAATATCCGACTAGATATCGTCGATCCGATCGACTATGTAAGGAATTTCGGCGCGAAGATCCCTGATGCTCGGCCATCTATGTTACTCGACCATATAGCGGGACGGCCAAGCGAGATAGACGCAATCAATGGCGCAATTCCGTCAGCCGCGGCAAGGGTTGGTGTCAAGGCGCCGGTCAACGAGACCGTGAGCGCCCTAATACGCGCAAAGGAAAAGAAGTTCAACAGTCTATTAGGCGGTGGTTGAGAGCCGATAGGATGGTCACAAAAACATTATGCGGCAGGTTGCTCTTGAAGGTAAGAGGCTTCCCACCTTTTAAATGCTTAATCTTGATGCTCTTTCCGGCACTATAGGTTTGGTCATCGTCGACGAAGGTGTTGGATTCACCTCACCCGACGGTGGCGCGGATGGGGACGGAGACTAATTGGCTGGGGAAACTCTTTGACGTTCACCGGTGGCCGGCCCCATCTTGACCTCGCTATCTGCAAGGAACCTCAGCGTTATAGCCAATTTTGTGGATATCTTTGTGTATGAATCGGGGTGTGCAAGCTAAGATTTAACTCACGCTGTGACAGAAGAACTTGGATTTTCACTATCTTTGTTACACCCAAAATCTATCACACAATATGTGGGGCTATATTTCATGGCCATCTGTGATGCTCGGTTAGTAAAAATTATCCCCTGATTCGTCGAAAGCATTATTCACGAATGTAAATTTTATCCACAGACTTTACCAATGCGCATCCAATAGAAATTCTCTTTCAAGATTGTGGAGCGTAGTGATCAACAATTTCTACAAAGCAATAATCTGGCAGCAGCCGATTCAGTGGACGGACCCGTAAAGAGCGCAGACTAGGAGCCGAGGAGGAGTCTCTGGATATCAAAACTTGAATTGACAGGCATACTAGCCCAAGGTCAGGCGATGAATATCGATGGCCAAAATTATCGTACGATTTGGCTTGCGGACGACGGCTGGGCGGTGGAGGTTATCGACCAGACCAAGCTGCCGCACATCTTTGAAACCTGCCGGTTAGAGACGCTAGAATGCGCAGCCGCGGCTATTCGCGATATGCAGGTGCGGGGCGCACCGTTGATCGGCGTCACTGCAGCCTATGGCATGGCGCTTGCCATGCGGAGCGATGCCAGTGATGGAAATATTCAGCATGCCTATGATTTTCTGCTCGCTACTCGTCCCACGGCCGTCAATCTGCGCTGGGCGCTAACGGAGATGGTGGAACTACTCGCCCCCTTGGCACCCAATGATCGTGTTGAAGCGGCCTATGGACGTGTGGCGCAAATCTGCGATGAGGATGCCGCTATGTGTCGTGCCATCGGGAAGCATGGCGCGGTTCTGATAGAAGCTGTTGCCGGGAAGCGGGATGCTGGCGTGCCAGTCAATATCCTCACTCATTGCAATGCTGGTTGGCTTGCCACCGTTGATTGGGGAACGGCGCTTGCGCCGATCTATGTTGCCCATGGGCGCGGCGTAAATCTTCATGTTTGGGTCGACGAGACGCGGCCCCGCAATCAGGGTGCATCACTTACCGCTTGGGAACTTGCCAGTCATGGTGTGGCCCATACGCTGATCGTCGACAATCTTGGTGGCCATCTGATGCAGCGCGGTATGGTTGATCTTTGTTTCACCGGCAGTGACCGGGTTACCGCCGAGGGTGATGTCTGTAACAAGGTAGGGACCTATTTGAAAGCTCTTGCGGCGCATGATTGTGGTGTGCCGTTCCACGTCGCATTGCCATATAACACTATTGATTGGAGTATTCGAGATGGGGTCTGTGACATTCCGATTGAGCAGCGGGATGCCAGTGAAGTGTTGAATATTTCGGGTCTGGGCGAGGATGGTGTTCAACGCACCGTCAAGATCGCCCCGGCTAACAGTTCTGCGGTGAATTATGCCTTCGATGTCACACCAGCTCGGTTGGTCAGTGGATTAATCACCGAACGTGGGCGCTGCGCCGCTTCGCGGCAAGGCCTAATGAGCCTTTATCCTGAGCAGACCTGAGGAAGCACGCTGAAAACTATGCGGAATCTGTGGAGCACCCGGGATGCTGAGGCAATGGTCGTTTGCTATGCCGCTCAAGGTGTTGGGCGCGAAGTTGCGGAATGCATCTATCTCACACGCCTAATGGGTGGTGACAAACAGTTGGTACTCCATGGTGGAGGTAACAGCTCAGTTAAGACGTTGGCGCGCGATGCGGCAGGCGTAATGCGAGAGGTGATCTGCGTCAAGGCGAGTGGAGCCGATATGGCCGATGTAGAACCTGAACATTTGCCAGCACTGGATCTAAAACGTATGCGTGAATTACGCCAGCGGGATAAACTACCCGAGCGGGAGTTGCGCGGCGCCCAGCGTGCTTGCCTTCTCGACGGCGGCGCTGACGACCCCTCCGTCGACGCGTTTCTGCACGCTTTTCTGCCACAAAAGTTCATTGCCCATTGTCATGCCAACGCTGTCCTTAGTGTCACCAATCAAGCCGACGGTGAAGTGCTTTCCGATACGCTCTTCGCTGGCCAGGTTGCGGTTGTACCCTATACAATGTCCGGGCTTGATCTTGCCCGGCGTGCGTCTGAGGCCTATGAGGCTGATCCGGGCTGTGGCGGGCTAATTCTGATGCATCACGGTCTCGTCACCTTCGCCGAGGATGCGCGCGGCGCCTACAATGCGATGGTTGCGATTGTCAGCGACGCCGAAGAATACATAACCAAAAGTCGGCAAAAAGTGCTTCCAGCGCGGACCAAGGG
>MDTE01000976.1_pt1 | contig 24266 bp, 20 predicted proteins | sample 811231 | NCBI WGS metagenome assembly MDTE01 (sample SAMN05326651, study PRJNA326480) | marine metagenome | isolation source: seawater | place: Indian Ocean: Red Sea | collected 2010 | reverse complement strand
CTGGTTTTGCTCATGCATGGCGCGCCACTGCTTGAGAAACTCCCGATACCGGTCAAGCGCTTCCTCTACCACTGACACCTCCGGCGTCTCGCTGGAGCGAACCAGAACAATCAGCCCCTTGCCCTCAACTTCGGCGTTGGTATCCGGGTGGCAGATTACCTCGTTGTCGTGATCAATGTAGGCCAGGGCGGTTCCTATTCCGTGGCGAACCAGAGCGCTGACAATATCCGCCCAGGTAAGGTCGTCGAGCTTGAGATCATAACGATGGGGATGGTCCCGCTCGTAGTTGAACATGTCTTCCAGAACTTTTTCGGAGCCCGGAGCCACTACCGCCCGAACCATGATTTCAGGGTAGGTGCGTACGGGACGAATGGTGGTGCGAATGCCCAGTGCTTTAAACCGGGCGCGGTTATGGTCGCCGACACATTCAACGGTGGTTCTCCCGCCCAGATTGGATTCGGCCAGCCGGTGGGCAATATCGAAGGTCAGGCTGTCGGACATCGGGTCCGACTCATCCGCTGCCAGCACGATGATGTGCTTGGCGCTGCCAGCATGCACCGACTTCAGCGCTTCCGGGTCGTTCCCTGCGCCGTGAAAATGAACGACGCCGCAGTCGGACAGTTCTGCTGGCAGCCCTCCCGGAAATTGTCGCGTAAGCAGCATAATCGGCACTGTGTGGTACTCAGGGACCGAGCGAATCTGCGAGGCGAATCGCATGAAGTACTGCTCGCCGCCGCTTCGAGGGGTGTTGATGATGACAATGTGGTCTTTCATTTTGTAAATCCAGCGTCCAGTCAGTATGCGTTCTCTGCGGTAGAAACGGTATTCGATGTAATCACTGACGATCAGGGTCAGTAGCGTAATGGCGGAGATAAACATCAGCAGGATGGTGCTGATGCGGCCAACGGGCGTTACCGGTGAGTAGTCACCATAGCCAACTGTGACTAGCGTCGTCATGGTGAGCCACACGGCTTCGAAGAATGAGAGCGGTTCTGCTGCCCAGAGGATCAGCGTATGTGTGACAACGAGTCCGCCGAGGATAGTAAAGAGTCGGTTTATCCGACTTCGTATAAGTCCGCCCATAGGGAGGTGGGATTGGGTATGTTCCGGATTCAGGGGGCGTTTATTTCGCATCATGGAGAGCGGGTGCCTGTTCAGTCCTTGGCGAGTTCGTTATACAGTACCTGAAATATATCAGAGAGACAGAGGGTTGCGTTATGTCTGAGCCATGGGCTTCACTGCCGGGAGCGCTCAAGGAGGAGATTTCCGGATGCTGGCCATCGGTATTCCCGGAGGGGCTGCCAGGCTGGCTGGCCGGTGACCATGTCTCCGAGGCCGATGTGGCAGAGGCTGTTTCCCGGAGCCTGTTTCTCCGGCAAACCCTTGAACGACATCCGGAGCAGATTCGGCCCGCCGTTGCTGCCCGGCCTTTGACTGAACCAACCACAGAGGCCTGGCTGGCTGATCGCTGGCGGGATTACCTCCAGAACGTTGACTCTGAGCCGGCCTTGCATGCAGCACTTCGTCAGTACCGGCGGGAAGTGCAGTTCAGGATTATCTGGCGGGATCTGATGAAGTGGGCAGATTTGCATGAAACCATGGCCGCTACCAGTGCCTTTGCGGATACCGCCATTGATGGTGCCTTGAATTGGCTCTACGAGCGAGCCTGTGAAGACTTCGGTACTCCAATGGGCGATGATCCGGTAACAGGGCAAGAGGCACCCCAGAAAATGGTGGTGCTTGGAATGGGCAAGCTCGGCGGCCGGGAGCTGAACGTTTCCTCCGATATTGATCTGATTTTTGTCTTTCCCTCAAAAGGCGAAACCCAGGGCGGCCGGCGTGCCCTGGATAACCAGCAGTTCTTTATCCGGCTTGGCCAGCGGCTGATTCAGGCGCTGGACCAGATTACTGCCGATGGTTTTGTTTTCCGGGTGGATATGCGCTTGAGGCCATACGGCCAGAGCGGCGCGCTTGCCCTGAGTTTTGCCGCCCTGGAAACCTATTACCAGGATCAGGGGCGTGACTGGGAGCGTTATGCCATGGTCAAGGCCCGCGTCGTGGCGGGCGATCAGCGCGCCGGTGAGGTGCTGATGGCTAGCCTCAAACCCTTCGTTTACCGCAAATATATTGATTTCAGCGCCTTTGAATCGCTTCGCAGCATGAAAGAAATGATCAGCCGGGAAGTCCGCCGGAAGGGGCTGGAGAATAATATCAAGCTCGGTAGTGGCGGCATTCGGGAAATTGAGTTTGTGGTGCAGGCGTTCCAGTTAATCCGCGGCGGGCGAGACCGGGAGCTACAACAGCGTGAGTTGCTACAGATCTTGAAAGAGCTCCAAGAGCTGGAGTTGCTTCCGTCCCGGGTAGTCAGCGAGCTGCGAGACGCCTATGTGTTCCTGCGCAATCTTGAGCATGCCCTGCAGGGTATGGAAGACAAGCAGACCCAGATTCTGCCTGAGGATGCGCTTTCCTGCGCTCGGGTTGCGAGGATTATGGGGTTCGATAGCTGGGAAGACTGCCTGTCTGCGCTGAATGAACACCGAAGCCGGGTGGCTCGTCATTTTGCGGATATCATTGCCACGGAAGATCAGGATGATGCCGATGAGGGGGGTGTAGATGATGGCTGCTACGAGCTGTGGCTGGCGGAAATGGATGAAGCCACTGCCCTGGGCTGGCTGGAGCAAAGCGGGTTTGAGGATCCGGATGGCAGCTATAAGCGCCTGACCAGCCTGCGCGACAGCCGCACCGTGCAGACCCTGCAGACTCAGGGGCGCAAAAGACTGAACCAGTTTGTGCCGCTCCTGATTAGCGCCCTGATGGATGTGGAGAATCCATCGCAAACGCTGGGCCGTGTGCTGCAACTGGTTGAAGCCATTCTGCGCAGAACCGCCTATATGGTTCTGTTGATGGAAAATCCAGGAGCCATGACGCAGTTGGTGCGGCTGTGCAGTGAAAGCCCCTGGATTGCACGCCTGCTGGCGGATACGCCCTTGCTCCTGGACGAACTTTTGAATGCGGAGAGCCTATACAGTCCGCCGGCCAAGGAAGAGTTGCAGGATGATTTGCGTCAGCAAATGCTGCGGATTCCGTATGAAGATCTGGAAGAGCAGATGGAGGCGTTGCGTTACTTCAAGAAAGCCCATGTGTTGCGGGTGGCGGCCTCAGAGCTGAAGGGCACGCTGCCGCTGATGAAAGTGAGTGATTACCTGACCTGGATCGCCGAGGTGGTGCTGGATCATGTGGTGGATGTGGCATTCTCGAATCTGGTCAGTCGGCACGGTTACCCGCGGCGCGCCGATGGCTCCGCCTGTGATACCGATTTCGCCATCATCGGATACGGCAAGCTCGGCGGTATCGAACTGGGCTATACCTCAGATCTGGATCTGGTGTTTGTGCACCAGGCTGATCCTCAACTGGCCACCGATGGCGAAAAGCCTATTGATAACGCCGTGTTCTATACCCGGCTCGGCCAGCGAATCGTACACATTCTCAGTACCCAGACACCCTCCGGGCAGCTCTACGAAGTGGATATGCGATTGCGCCCGTCTGGTAACTCCGGCTTGCTGGTGAGTACCTTGCAGGCGTTCGAGAAATACCAGCAGGAGGATGCCTGGACCTGGGAGCATCAGGCGCTGGCCCGCGCCAGGGGAGTGGCAGGCTGCGACGATACGCTCAAAGCGTTCGAGGATATTCGCCACCAGATACTGTGCCGACAACGGGACAAGGCGTCGCTTCGGCAGGAGGTGGTCGATATGCGTGAGAAAATGCGCAGCAACCTCGGAACACCCGCAGCCCGGCAGAATGACGTTTTCCACATCAAGCATGACAACGGTGGCATCGTAGATGTCGAGTTCATGGTGCAGTACCTGATGCTGGCTTGGTGCCCGGAACACCCGGAGCTGACCCAGTGGAGTGATAACATCCGCCAACTGGAAGAATTAGGCCGCGCAGGCGTTTTGCCAGTAGAAGACACTGAACGGCTGCGGGAGGTGTTCATCACACTGCGCTCCACCATCCACCGCAGAGCTTTGCAGAATCTCAACAGCCAGGTCGAGGGCGGAGCCTTCACAGAAGAGCGTGACTACATCCAAAGTATGTGGAAAAAAGTCATGGTTGAGTAGCAAGCTAAATTTATTTCAGGCGGCGTTTGCTGCTAGAATGCCAGTTCCCCGAAAACCGCTTACTCAGGAGCAGAACAGAATGTCGATGGCTGATCGCGATGGCCTTATCTGGCTGGATGGTGAAATGGTTCCCTGGCGGGAAGCCAAAACCCACGTACTCACCCATACCCTTCATTACGGCCTTGGCTGCTTTGAAGGCGTGCGTGCCTACAACACCGCGAACGGCCCGGCCATTTTCCGCCTGAAAGAGCACACCGACCGCTTGTTCCGCTCGGCCCACATCCTGAACATGAAGATGCCGTTCACCAAGGAAGAGCTGAACGAAGCCCAGTGTGCTGCGGTTCGTGAAAACAATCTGGACGAAGCCTACCTCCGCCCGATGGTGTTTCTGGGCTCCGAAGGCATGGGTCTGCGCGCTGACAACCTGAACAGCCACGTGATGGTCGCCGCCTGGAGCTGGCCCTCGTACATGTCGCCGGAAGCCAAAGAGCTGGGCATCAAGGTGCGCACCTCTTCCTACACCCGCCACCACGTGAACATCACCATGTGCAAGGCGAAGGCCAACGGCAACTACATCAACTCCATGCTGGCCCTGAACGAAGCCATCTCCGGCGGCGCGGAAGAGGCCCTGTTGCTGGATAACGAAGGCTACGTGGCTGAAGGTTCTGGCGAGAACATCTTCATCGTACGCGACGGCGTGCTGCATACCCCGGAATTAACCTCCTGCCTGGAAGGCATCACCCGCGCCACGATCCTCGACTTCGCCCGCGACATGGGCCTGGAAGTTCGCGAGCGCCGCATTACCCGCGACGAAGTCTACATCGCCGAAGAAGCCTTCTTCACCGGCACCGCCGCCGAAGTACTGCCCATCCGTGAACTGGATGGCCGTCAGATTGGTGAAGGTAAGCGTGGGCCGGTTACCGAGAAGCTGCAGGCTAAGTACTTTGCGGCGGTTAAGGGTGAGTTGCCGGAGCATTCGGATTGGTTGACGCTGGTTAACGCTTAATTCCGCCATAGTCCTGGGTAAAAGGATTGGAGAATCATGTCGAGTCAAGGTATTGGTCGAGAAGTCTTTGAAGTGCAGGCCGAGGCCTTGCGCGCAACGGCAGAAAAGTTGAGCCAGGAGTTTGATCAGGCGGTAGACATGATTCTGTCAACGTCCGGTAGGGTTATTGTGTCTGGCATGGGGAAGTCCGGGATTATCGGTAACAAGATTGCGGCTACACTGGCCTCTACCGGCACCCCCAGCTTTTCTGTGCATCCTGCGGAAGCCTATCACGGCGATTTGGGGATGTTTACGGCAGATGATGTTGCCATTTTGATCTCATACAGTGGTGAAACAGAAGAGGTGATACGCCTGGTTCCCTCATTGCGCCATTTCGGAGTCAAGATCATTGCCCTGGTGGGCAATCCTGAATCGACATTGGGGCGCAACAGTGACCTTGTTTTAGATGTGTCGGTGGAGCGAGAAGCTTGCCCAAACAACCTGGCACCAACTACCTCCACAACAGTAACGTTGGCGATGGGCGATGCTCTGGCAGTTGCCTTAATCGAGCGCCGCCAGTTTAAACCGCATGATTTTGCTGTTTTCCACCCCGGCGGGAGCCTTGGGCGGCGATTGCTCACGCGTGTGAAAGATGTGATGCATACCGATCTGCCGATATGCACATCGCGCGATAGCATGAAGGAAGTGATCATGACCGCAAGCCAGGCGGGATTGGGGCTTGCTGTTGTGGTCGATGATGGCGAAATAAAAGGTATTATCACCGACGGCGACCTTCGCCGGGCGTTGTTCAATCATGACTCGCTTGATGGTTTAACAGCAGAAAGCGTGATGACTCGCAGCCCAATGCTGATCAACGAGAATGAGATGTTTGCTGACGCAGAGAATATCATGCTGAAAGCGAGTATCACTTCTCTTTTGGTTGTTAGTGAGCAAGGGGCTTTAAGTGGGGTGTTGAAGCTGCAGGATGCGGGTAGGGTTGTTTGAGTGTTCTCTATGGGCTTCTCTAGGAGAGTCTGCGCCCACATTTCTAAGTGTGAAGAGTCGTTAGTTAAACAATGTGGGTCCCTGTTATGTCAATTCTTTTTACCTTAGGGCTTTACCAGACTCGTAAGCCTGAACGTTGGCAATCCAAGCACAAGGTATTTTTTTATTTGAGCCAGTCTTTGAGGTCGCTCGGAATTGATAGCTGTTTTCTATGTAATCCTGCATCGGTAAAAGAGCGCTTTATTGAAAGTGAGGCCGAGTACTTTTTTGAGGGTGAAAAAGATCTTGTTCAGTTGTTGGACGAAAAAAACATAACCCACCTGGTTATTTGGGGAGGGCGAACAGATGCTGACGAACGTATTCGGAAAGAAGTTGGTGGCCGTGTAAGAGTCATCTATGGCGAGTATGGCTGGTTCCCTCAGTCCCAACATTGTTACTTTAGCCCTAATGGCACCAATGCAGATGCGGATCTTTGGAACGAAGGATTAGCCGAGCATAAATTGGATCGTCGTCGTTTCCTTTTTGCTCGCCGAAAACTGTTATTCTCAATGCTGGGGTGGCGAGGGATGGTTTCCCCGCCGGAGTTTTTCCGGCAGTGCTTCTTCGATGTCCAAAAGAAAATATTTGTTCCTTTACAGGATGAGCAGGATACAAATATTGTTCTTTCTTCGCCGGTCAAAACTATGTCGGCTTTTGTCGAGGGCCTGTCATCCACGTACCCGGATCAAAAATTCCTGGTGCGTGCCCATCCAAGGGCTCATTATGAGTCACTCCCAAAGTTGCCCAATGTCGAGTATCAGTCGCCAGCGGTAAACCCTTTTAAGAGTTATAAAGAATACGGTGGCGTGCTCGGTATTAACTCGACCATGCTGTTGCAGTTTGCTCTGCTTGGATTGCCAGTTGCAGGAATTGGCGAAGGGGTTGCCTCCCATAGTGGCGTATATACCGACTTGGACTGGTACGACCTTCCGCAGGATATCAGCTTGCTTGGCTCCGATCCTGATGCAGCGGCTAAAGTTATTGATTATATGCTTCGCGTTAAACAAGTCAATCTTCCAGATCTTCGTAGTCCAAAGTACGTGAAACAAAGTTATATTTATCGACTGCTTACATCCTGATATCAAGTAGAAAATTTTCCTGCTAGTGATCCAAGCCTAAGTAATAAGGCTTAATCGTACTTGGGGGCTCTTTTGGCAACAACTCTAGTCATCGTTTCATTCAATAGCTTTAAAGTGATTGAGCAATGCCTGGGCGGCGTCATAGACGCTGGAAACCTCGGTGTGATTATCGTCGATAACGGCAGCCCGGATGGCAGTGCGTCAGCGCTGTCAGCTCGCTTTCCGTCTGCGGAGGTAGTTGCTCTCGTGCAGAATATTGGATATGGCCGAGCTGCTAACAAAGGATTTGAGCGAGTAGAAACAGAATATGCGCTCCTGCTTAATCCAGATATTGTTGGAGACATGGAAACGATTCAGCGACTGGAGCAGCGCATGGGCGGCTTGTCCGGTGATGTGGCCATTCTTGCGCCAGCGGTTAATCCCCGGGATTTTCGGAGGGATGGGCTTGTTGAGCGGGATTGGGTTATTGGTGCCGCGCTGTTATTTCGCATGCAGTCTTGGGCAGATGTGGGTGGTTTCGATGAGAATATTTTTCTCTTCTCTGAGGAAACAGACTTATGTATGCGAATTAAAGAAGCGGGTAAAAAGATATTCTTGGATTCAGATGTCTATATTGAGCACCTGTCAAAGCAATCTAGCACTCCAAGCGTTGAAGTTGATTTTTTGAAGGACTGGCATTATGCGTGGTCAAATCAATACTTGGCTGTAAAGCATGGGTTTGCGCATGGTAAGTGCCATCCTCGAAGGCGTTTGCTTATCTATGGGGTGAAGTTTCTGACGGCAACCAATGCCAAAAAGCGACAGAAATATAAAGCGAGATTTATGGGAGTGAGAGCCTTTTTATCCGGTGAGAAGGCGTTTTTAAGTGATGGTAGCCCTCAGCAATCGCATCGCCTTGGTTGAGGCATGCCCATTTTCTGATTCGTGATCTTGCCCCATTCGCCATACAGTAGCCCGCTTAGTAAGCCTATCGGGGTCCAGAATACTAAGTAGATTTCCTGTGGGCTGGTTACAAGTGTGTCAGGATCAGTGAAGCACAGTCCGCCCACAGTGGCGATCATCCATAATGTCAGGTTTCGTTCGTGATTTTTCCGCGTGAATGCTTTTAGAAGCAGGGCAGTAAACAGAAGTACAATCGAAACAAAGGCTAATATTCCACCGTCAACCCAGGTAGAAAGAAAGAGGTTATGAGGGTGATCGTGTCTGACGCCCATTGCTTGTTTGATTGCGGTGCCAATCTCTGTCTCTGCAACGGATGATGCAGCTCCAATACCCTTCCAGAAGAATTCGTCGATATTGCTTAGTGTCGCACTCCAAATCTCTAGGCGGTAAGACGTCCCCCGGTTCATCATGCTATCGAAAATGTGGAGGTCAGCAATAAAGATCAGGATGCAAGCTATGAGAATAGCGGGAACAACCAATCGCCTGCTATCTTTTGAGAGCATGGTGATAAAAACAAGCCACGCAAAGAGAGTAACCCCAAGAGGAGCGCGGCTTTGGTTGAGTATTGCATAGAGGGTTACGGAAATAAGGGCTAGGGTGGCAAGTAAAAGATCTTTCTTTTGGCCCATTCGCAGACTAGTTAGAGAAACAATCCAGAGCATAATCAGAATGGAAGAGCTGGCAATAATATCATCCAAAAGCCCAAGTCCAGTTATTCGTTCGGGGTATTCTGAGTTGAGCATATACAAGAGAATGGCGATAAGGGCTCCGGCGATCAGTCCTGCTTGTATTGTGTATCCATGTGCTTGCTTTCGGTGCATCCCTAATTTGGCGTAGAGGTGTAGGGCGGTGAAAAAAATAAGGGTTTCGAGAAACCAGCGAGAATGGCGTAGAATTTCTTCAGACCGGTTAGGGACGTCACTCCAGTACACTGAAAGGTAAAGTATCGTGATCAGCCCCATAGCTGAGAGGAAGCTAGGGGATCTGATGGAAGATTCGAGAGCTCGCTTTCTTAAAGCAAGGTACAGGGTCGCCGGCATCATTCCAACAAAGAAAAATGCTCGAAATAGATCGTCGAACTCCTGAGTAAGTCCCAGAAAAATAAACAACAGGAAAGATACTTGTAGGACTGTCTCAGCGCGGTTTGAGCGCTTAGTGCTATGGGCTACAACAGCTTCGTTCATAGAGGGCATATTTTTCAGTAGAGAGTGGGTATATCATTGAGCGCGCAATTATCGCCTATTTTTCGTCTTTATTCAGGAATTGGCTGAATTTTCAAGCATAAATTTGAAAGCTGAACGTTACCTTATGAAACTACTCATAACCGGCGGGGCCGGCTTCATAGGCTCCGCCGTCATCCGCCACATCATCCAGAACACCGAGGACGAAGTGGTCAACGTCGACAAGCTCACCTACGCCGGCAACCTCGAAAGCCTGGTGCAAGTGAGCGACAGCGAACGCTACGCCTTCGAACAGGTCGACATCTGTAACCGCGCCGAACTGGACCGTGTACTGTCCCAACACCAGCCGGACGCCATTATGCACCTGGCTGCAGAAAGCCACGTAGACCGTTCGATAGACGGGCCGGCTGATTTTATCGAAACTAACATCGTGGGCACCTACACGTTGCTGGAGGCCAGCCGGCAGTACTGGCAGGCACTGGAATGCGATAAAAAAGCCAACTTCCGCTTCCACCACATCAGTACAGATGAGGTGTACGGTGATCTCCCTCACCCCGATGAATCGGATGCCGCCAAAGAGCGTCTATTCACTGAGCGTACGGCATACGCGCCCAGTAGCCCCTACAGCGCCAGTAAAGCCAGCTCAGACCACTTGGTAAGGGCATGGCGCCGAACCTATGGCCTGCCAACGCTGGTCACCAATTGCTCCAACAACTACGGGCCCTACCATTTCCCGGAGAAACTCATCCCGTTGATGATTCTCAATGCGTTGGAAGCAAAGCCCTTACCAGTCTATGGCAAAGGCGACCAGATCCGCGATTGGCTCTACGTCGAAGATCATGCTCGAGCACTGTATAAAGTGGTCACCGAGGGGCAGCCGGGTGAAACCTACAACATTGGCGGGCATAATGAAAAGCAAAACATCGACGTAGTCCACACCCTTTGCGATATCCTTCAGGAACTGCGCCCGCAGCAAGCCAGCTACCGTGATCTGATCACCACCGTAAAAGACCGCCCAGGCCACGACAGGCGCTACGCCATAGACGCCAGTAAAATCCAGAAAGAACTCGGCTGGGTGCCTCAGGAAACCTTCGAAACCGGCATCCGAAAAACCGTACAGTGGTACCTCAACAACCTCGACTGGTGCCAGCGAGTACAAGACGGTAGCTACCAAAGAGAGCGCCTAGGGGAGGGGGAATGAACATCCTACTCCTAGGCAAAACTGGCCAAGTCGGCTTCGAGCTCCACCGCACTCTCTCCCCGCTGGGCACCATAACCGCCCCAGGCAGAGAGAAACTGGACCTAACTAACGAACAAGCCGTAACCGACTATCTCGCCCAAATTCAGCCGAACCTGATAGTAAACGCAGCCGCCTACACAGCCGTAGACGCTGCCGAAGAAAACCAGCAAGCCGCCCAACGCCTGAACGCCGGCTTACCCAAACAGCTGGCAGAATACGCAAAGGCCAATAACGCCCGCTTGGTGCACTATAGCAGTGACTACGTATACCCAGGAACTGGCAGCGAGGCCTGGCAAGAAACCAGCCCAACAGGCCCATTGAGCGTATACGGCCAAACCAAACTCGAAGGTGACCAAGCCATTGAACAAAGCGGCGCGGGCCACCTCATTTTCCGAACCAGCTGGGTCTACAGCGCCCGTGGCAACAACTTCATGAAAACCATGTTACGGCTGGCCCAAAGCAAGGAAGAGCTGAGCATCGTCGCGGATCAGGTGGGAGCTCCGACACCGGCACGATTGATTGCACAGGTAACCGCCCTGGCTATCCACGGCCAGTTAAAAACAGGCCTTTACCATTTGGCTCCCAGAGGAGAAACCAGCTGGCATGGCTTTGCCCAGGATATTTTCCGGCAAGCACAGCGGGCCGGGGAAACTCTATCCATGGGCCCCGACAATGCCCGGGCTATCCCCACAAGCGACTATCCAACGCCGGCGAAACGACCATTGAACTCGCGGATGGCCCTGAGCAAACTGGAAAACGCCTTGAATATCCAGCTGCCGGACTGGCAAAGCCAGCTGACGCTCACCCTGAACGAATACCTGGAGAAGTAAATGAAAGGGATCATCCTCGCCGGTGGCTCCGGCACCCGCCTTTATCCGATTACCCGAGGCATCTCCAAGCAGCTCCTCCCGGTGTACGACAAGCCCATGATCTACTATCCGCTGTCGGTCCTGATGCTGGCTGGTATTCGGGATATTCTTGTCATCACCACGCCGGAAGACCAGGAAGGCTTCAAACGCCTGCTAAACGACGGTAGTCAGTGGGGCATTAACCTGAGCTACGCCGTGCAACCCAGCCCGGATGGCCTGGCCCAGGCCTTCATTATTGGCGAGGAGTTCATCGGCGATGACAGTGTTTGCCTGGTGCTGGGGGACAACATCTACTATGGCCAGGGCCTGAGCAAAATGCTTCAGAGCGCCGCTCAAAAAGAAAAAGGCGCGACGGTATTCGGCTATCAGGTGACGGACCCAGAGCGCTTTGGTGTTGTGGAATTCGATGACCAGCAGCGGGCCATCTCCATCGAAGAAAAGCCGGCCAGCCCGAAATCGGACTACGCCGTCACCGGCCTCTATTTTTACGACAACGATGTGGTCGAAATTGCCAAGCAAGTAAAGCCCTCAGAGCGTGGAGAGCTCGAGATTACCAGTGTTAATCAGGCCTACCTGGAGCGGGGCGATCTGAGTGTGGAATTGCTGGGTCGTGGCTTCGCCTGGCTGGATACCGGCACCTTTGATTCCCTGCACGATGCTGCCGGATTCATCGAGACGTTGGAAAAACGCCAGGGCTTGAAAATCGCCTGCCTGGAAGAGGTGGCTTATCGCATGGGCTTCATCGGTGAAGAGCAACTGCTGGCCGAGGCGGAGAATCTGAAGAAGAACAGCTACGGCGCCTACCTGAAGAAACTGGTTAAAACTTAATAAGCGATTTTTATGAATATCACTGACACCAAGATTCCCGCAGTCAAACTGATTGAACCCAAAGTGTTTGGAGACGAACGCGGATTCTTCATGGAAACCTGGAATGAGAAAGCCTTCCGGGAAGCCGGCATTAATGAAACCTTCGTGCAGGACAATCACAGCCGCTCGGTAAAAAACACCCTGCGTGGTCTGCACTACCAGATCAAACAGCCCCAGGGGAAACTGGTGCGAGTGACCCGTGGCGAGGTGTTCGATGTGGCGGTGGACCTGCGAACCAATTCGCCCACTTTCGGCCAGTGGGTTGGGGAATACCTTTCGGAAGAAAACAAACGAATGCTTTGGGTGCCGCCAGGCTTTGCTCACGGCTTTCTCGTGACCAGTGAGACGGCGGACTTTCAGTACAAGTGCACGGATTTTTATGCGCCGGAGTATGAGCGTTCCATCATATGGAGCGATCCAGAAATTGGGGTTCAGTGGGGCGGACTGACAACAGATCAGCTCCTATTGTCAGGCAAGGATTCCGAAGCAATGAGCTTGGAGGCGGCAACCCCGGAACTGAGGGAGATCTATAGCCAGTTTGCTCTTTGAGCAGGCACTGTCGGGAGCCGGCGTCCCCACTAAATTGGTGAGGACGCCGCCGCGACTATTTTTGTTGAATAGACCGATAAAGATCCAGATACTGATCAACGATGACTGACCGGCTGAAGTGCTTCCAGTAATGCTCGCTGGCATTCTGCACTAGCCGGGCGGATTCCTCCGGATTCTGCAGCAGCTCCCGAATCGCATCAGCGAGGGCCTGTGGTTCATCGATAGGGGTAATAATCCCTGTTTGTCCTGAGTCAATGAGCTCGCCTGGCCCCTGGGAGTTGGTGGCTATAATCGGGCATTCGTGCGCCCATGACTCCATGACGATAGATCCCAGCCCTTCATGGCGTGAAGGGCAGACAAACAGGTCCGCCGTTTTCATCAGTGTGGTCACATCGTCACGCCATCCGAGGAACCGAACCCGGTCATCAAGGCCCAGTTCATGGCATTGTTGTTTCAGAGGCTGCTCCTCTGGGCCGCTGCCGGCCAACCAAAGCGTTGCATCCGGGACTTTTTTTAGTGCCTGCAGCAGGATGTCGAAGCCTTTATTTTCATGAAGGCGCCCGGCGGCCAGAATCAGTGGCCTGTCCGAGGGAGTCTCGAAGCTGTCACGCGGCAAAGGCTCAACCGGGGTTTCATCGGCAAAGTTTGGGATGTAAAACACCCGGTCTGCGGGCATGCCGCCCTGGATCAGGTGGTCACAGATACCCTTGGAGATCCCTACCCAATAATCCGCATGACGGTAGTATTTCAGGTTGTAGTAGTGCCCCAGGCGACTTATCAGGGTGTAGTCACCGGGGGGCGTGGCAATGGAGGCCCGGTTCATCCAGGTCATGACGATGTCCGGATGAAATTCCCGAAGGGCGCGGTGGTAGCGCATGCGGTCCAGCAGATTCAATTGGCCCCCAAAGCGGAATCCTCTGGTGGGTACGCCGCCTGATTCCAATGCATCTATCCGGTGCTGATGTGCGCGAATGAATGCTTGCTGGTTCACCTTGCCAGTTGCCTGCAGTCCCTTTACCAGGCGAACGAAAAAATTTTCAGCCCCGCCGCGCTCTGCGCCGGCCAGCACTTGGGCTACGCGGTGGATGGTTTCAGTTGATTGGCTCATGAAGACGGTGAGTCCTCCTGTTCGCTGGCGTTGGTGTCTTGCGCCGGAGTCGATTCCGGGCGTCCGTCGTGCAGAAGGAGCCCGTGGTAACCAGGGAAGGTGTCTTGGCCCCGCTGCGAAAGCAGCGTGTTGACCCGTTCATGCAGGTTGGCGGTTTTGCGCGCCACCTTCTTTTTTCGTTGGGTTCTGGGCAGCCAGTGGAATGGGACTAGTCCGGGGCTGCCCAGGCCATCGATTACAACTAGCCTTTTAATTCTGCCAGCTTGGCTTCGCTGCACCACGATGTTGTGCAGTAACAGGTCCCTGGATGGAATAACTTCTTGCTCCCAAAAGCGACAGAGAGCATTTATGGCGGTTTGGCAGTCTTCAGTTAGGCCTTGATCCCAAAGATATTTTTTTAGAGTCTGAGAGATAGCTCCGTCGTAATCGCGAATCAGTTCCGAGACTAGCCCCTGTCCAAGATTGGTGTCGATAAAGCCAAAACAGCGGCTGATGTGCTGGAAAACTTGTTCGCCATAGATGCGCATCAGCTGTTCCATGACCAAGAATTCTTCCCGGTTATCATCGAAGCTGGAGAGGGGCTTCAGGTTTTTCGGGAACCCCTTTTCCCGCCGACGGTCCTCCAGGGTGAAATCCGGTCGACGTACCTTTATGCATCGAAGGCTGTCTTCAGGGTGTACAAAACACAGCCGGTTGCCGCCCTGGGCAAATGGATTGTGGTCAGTCAGGACTAGCGTCATTTCAGGCTGCCGTCCAGGTTAATGTCTTGCGCCCAGGCATAGTCGTGACTGAATGGCTGCATCATGGATGCTTCCACAATGTATTGAGAAAACAAGCGAGTATTCATTTCGCGATGGAAGAAATCGCGCGTTTTTCTTGCCCAGTTGCGGCGTTTTTCATCATCCTGGTGAAACTCTCGAATTTTCGCAACCAGATCATTTACATCAGAGAAATAGACGAGTGTTTCCGGTGGTAATAGCTCATCAAACCGGGCGGATTCATGCGTAAACTGTAGAATTCCATTACCAGCTAGCTGAGCCATGCGCTCAGAGGAGTACCAGTAATCCCCCTCTTGGCGGTTCAGGTTGAGTGCCATTCTGGATTCGCTTAAGGCTTTATCGTAATCGCGTCCCCAGACGGGTGAGGAGCCAAAGCTACCGTGGGCCTTAAACACCAGCTCACTGCCCAGTTTTTCATTTACTTCTTTCACGATTTCCTGTCGGCGTGTGTAATCGTCGCTGTTGCTGCAGAAAACGAGATCAACGGGCAGATTTGTCTTTTCGGCGTTGTTGTAGACCTCGATGGAAGGATCGACTGGGTTCGGAATATGGTAAAGACGAGTGCTCGTGTCTTTGAACCTTTCAAGCTCTTTGCGTCCCGTTGAGACAAAAACAGCGTCACAAACTTCGGCTCGATGACGAATTTTTGCATCATTTTCAGGGACAAATAGTGGATCAAGGTTGCAGTGAACCAGCACAGCGTTAGGGTTACGTTTCCTGACCTCAAGCAGCGTTTCATTGGTGATGATATTACCGTGGCCAATAATGATTAGATCTGGTTCTGCCGCTTCAGCGGTTTCCAGTAATTTTTGATTGGCTTTTTTGTGGCCCAGATCCCGAATGCCAAGTGGTGCTTCAAACGCAGCAATATCTCGGTCACTAAAATCAATTACATAGTGATCGTTTTTGATCAACCCAAAACTGAGTTTTTGAGCCCAGCTCACCCGGGTCTGGCCGTACCGGCGCAACTGCTGGTAGGCAATGTGTAGTACTCGCATGTCTGGCGGGTCCCTTGGATAATAAAACGATTATTGTACCAGCCGGCCTGGTCAGGGTCTTCAGCTGTGGGTTACAGCTCTGTGATAGACCTCAAGGGTTGCCTGTACCTGGTGCTCCAACTGAAACTCTGGATGCACAACAATCCGGGGATGCTGGTGCAGTTGTTCATGCACCCTGGCGGCAAAGGTTGTCAGGTCATCCGGTGGTACCAGGCCTTCGGGGAAACAGGCGGACAGCGACTCTGCCGCCCCGCCACGGTCGAAGGCGACAACCGGTGTGCCCACCGCCAGGGCTTCCGTGAGGGTGCGGCCGAAAGGTTCGGGTTTGTTCGACATATGGCAGACCACGTCGGCCAATCGATAGAACTCGACAATGTCCGAGCGGTGGCCGGTGAAGGTGATCTGCTGGTCAATGCCAAGCTCTCTTGCCTGTGCTTTCAGTTCTGCCAGGTAACTCTCCTTGTTTTTCTCGGCGCCGCCAACAACAACGCCGTGTGCCTCTGGCTCGCGCTGGAGCAGGTCCGCCATCATGGCCAGGAACGCCTCCTGACCTTTCCAGCGGGTCAGCCGGCCGGGCATCAGGATCAGCTTTTTATCTTCGAGCTGAGGGTGTTCTGAATAAAACTGCTCCAGCCAGGCGGCATCGGGAGGTGCCGGGTGGAAGGCGCGGGTATCCACGCCGCGCTGAATGACGGTAATGCGTTCGGGGGCTACCTTGTAGTTATCGAGAATGTACCGTTCCACGCAGTGGGAAATGGCGATCAGATGCTGCGGTTTGGCCATGATGGCACTGTAGGCGTTCACGGAATACATGCCGTGAAAGGTACTGACCAGGGCCGGGCGATCTTTTTCCGGCAGGCCCCTCCAGGCCAGCCAGATGATCCAGGCCGGGAGCCGTGAGCGGACGTGCACAACATCCGGCTTCAGCTGTTTCAGGAGTTGGCGCACGGGCAGTATCTGTCCAAATGAGGCCAGGGATTTGCGGTGGACCGGCATGGTGACGTGGCGTGAACCTTCGGCTTCCAGTTGATCAACCAGGCGCCCGCCGGAGGAAAGCACGATGGATTCATGGCCCTGTTTGACCAGCTCGCGGGCGAACTCCACCGTGCCTCGTTCCACGCCGCCACTGTTCAGTGCCGGCAGGACTTGCAGTACTCTCATTGATGAAACTCCCTGAATTTTCTGATCACCCACTCAGCGGCACGGTCGGCTTCCCACAGTTTGGGGGCTTTGCCGGGTTCCGCCTGCATGAGTTGAGCGCGGTCCTGCCATTCAGTCACCAATCCATCGGCCTTTAGTGACTCCAGGCCCCGAACGACACGGCTGTTGTTGCGGGCTTTCAGATCTAATAATCCTGTAGATGTGCCTGCGGTGAGTGCTTCATAAACCATGGACACGCTGTCTGGGGAGACCCAGGTAGTGCGTGTCTCGGCCAGCGTGTCGATTAACCAGTTGGGGCCGGTCTTTTCGTGGTGGTGGAATGTCACGTTGTTCCGCTGGATGTCGGTCAGTTGTTCGAGCAGGGCGGCTGGCGTCCGGCGTGAAGAGGTGACTGTCCAGTGCCAATCGCGGTATTCGTCGGCCAGGGTGCTGACCTGCCCTAAGATGGCTTCACCGTCCCATTCGTAATGCTCTGAAGGGCCTCCAATCAAGATCAGACCGTTTTGTGCTTCGACGGGCTGCTCTTGTGGTTTGATGGCGTTGAGAACACCTCGGGTGATCAGTACATCCGGGCGGTCCGGCGGGTTGTCGTGGGCCGGAATGATCGAAAGGTCTGGTTTTGCGAATGGAAGTGCCGGGCGCATCAGCACAACAGTCATTGCATCATAACGTTTGCGGCAGGCCAGCAGCAGTTTTTGGGTTTGGCTGCCGGCAGCGATGATGATGTCTGGCGTCGGTTGATCGATCACTGGTGCTCGCCCAAAAATGGCTTGCCACCAGGATGCGCTATACCGCTGGGCTTCGATCCAGTGTATTTGGGGGGCGAAGCGAGTGGTTAACCGGTCACCGAGCCCGCGTAGCTGGTTCCGGTGGCCGGGCTTCTGGTCTGTGATCATCCACACTACGGGGGCGGAGGGAAAGCTGGCGCTCACGAATTAGGATGTCCTTCTGGATTCCGGGGCATCGGCTCCGATCTTGTCCCACAAATCAAAATAGTCCCAAACCGCTTTGAACTTGACATCGTTGCTTTGGGGGCCGGATTTGTTGGATCGTTTCAGTGCGGTTACCTGAGAGTCTTCCACGACAAGGAACCGAGTGCCCCAGTTGCGATAGTCTTCCACGCGCTTGCATAGAACGCCTTTTTTGAGGCTCATGGCTTTTAGCCAGATGTCATCTGCTTTGGGGCAAATAGACATAAAAAGTTCTTCATCCAGAATTCTTTCATCGAAACAGCCCGGAAAGTAAAGTACGCCGCCGACGCCGGTGGGAAAGGTCAGCAAGGAAGGGGTTGTGCTCGCTTTTCCTTTGTTCCATTGCTTGTAGGGCAGCAGCTTCCCATTGCCATCAAACCCAATGGTATGAGCCCGGTGACAGTGAATCACTTCCGGTTCTTTTACCCAGTTCCGGTACAGCATGTCGACCATGTCATGTGGATATAGGATGTCGTCATCGATGGTGATGATCAGACTATCCGGGTGTTGCTTCAGTGTGTGGAAAAACTTGCCATAGGGCCCCAGGTCTCTTTCCATAAACCGGATTTCCAGGCCTCGCCGTTGCTGCTGCGTGAGGATCTCCGGAAGGTTATCCTCATCCATATCCCGGGCGAGCCACAGGATAATCCGGTCAGGGCGCAGGGACTGCTGAAAAATGCTCTCAATGGTGAGGTGAACATTATCAATACGCTTATGGAAGCTGGTCAGGGAAACCGTTATTTCATGAGGCTTGGCATTGCCGACCCCCGCCTCCCGGGATGCCAGGGCCGACTGTAAGAGTTGCGCAGAGACCACCGTTTTTTTGGTCAACTCCAACGCTTCCTGTTTCGCTTTAAGGCGCTTTTGCCGTCTCTGTGCTTTGAACATAAGGTTGCGATTCTAGCTTTTGAAATTGTAAGGGTTTGTTTTGCCGTCAGGCTGATGACGAAAACGCTTGTATTCCCACTGGTATTGTTCAGGAATAAGGCGGACTACGTTTTCCACCGACTGGTTCAGGGCGGCAGCCGCAGTGGTTGAATCCTGGTCGGTCAGGCCGGGTTCCGCTTCGGTGACCACCAGGCGATAACCCTGATGATCCGGCAATCGTTCGGCGTAGGTTACCAGAACCGCAGCGCCGGTTTTCTGAAGTAGCTTGCCTGCCAGGGTCATGGTGCGAATCTCTGTGCCGAAGAACGGGGCGTAGGCGTTGGTTTTCCCCCGGGGGGATTGGTCCGGCAAAATGCCGGCAATGCCACCTTCCTTGAGGATCGTGACCAGCCTGGAAAGCCCTTTACGGTCACCGCGGACAAGTTCGCAGCCAAGCCGGCCCCGGACTTTGATCATGTAGTCCTCAAACTCGGGGATCTTGGGAGGGCTGTACAGCGCCGCCATGTTGTAGCGGGCCGAAAAGTAAAGGCCGGCCAGTTCCCAGTTGCCCAGGTGTGGAGCCAGGAAGATCAGCCCCTTGCCGGAGGCCAGTGCCTGATCAACCAGTTCAATGCCTTGGGTTTCGCGGATCTGGTCCAGGCATTTCTCCACCGGCCATTCCCACATCATGGGAATTTCCAGGGCAGTCATGCCCGTATGCATCAAAGACGTTCGGGCGAGTTCTGTCTGTTCCTTTTGGGAAAGCTCGGGAAAGCACAGCCGGATGTTGGTCTCGGTGACTTTTCGGGCATCGGCTCCCAACGCCCACGCCAGTTTGCCGCCCCAGGCTCCAAGACGCTGCGCCAGGCCCAGAGAGAGTGTGCCAACGACCTTAATGGGACTGATGATCAGATAGTATTTTAGCTTGCTCATGACCTTCCGTATTTGTCATCAAAGCGCACGATGTCGTCCTCTCCGAGATAGGAGCCGGACTGAACTTCAATAAGCTCCAGATCTATAACGCCGGGGTTTTCAAGGGAGTGAACCTGCCCGATGGGAATATAGGTGGACTGGTTTTCCGTGACCAGATAGGTTTTCTCTCCGTTGGTCACTTTTGCGGTCCCGCTCACAACAATCCAGTGTTCTGCCCGGTGATGATGCATTTGCACCGAGAGCTTGGCGCCGGGCTTCACGGTAATGCGTTTGACCTGATAACGGCTGCCGTTGTCGATGCAATCGTACACACCCCAGGGGCGATAGACTTCCCGATGGTTCATGTGCTCGTGCCGGCCATCGTTCTTGATGGTTTCCACGATTTTTTTCACATCCTGCACATGGTCCTTGTGGGCGACCAGCAGTGCGTCTTTGGTTTCCACGATGACCAGATCTTTCACGCCGACGGTGCTCACTAGGCGGCTGTCGGCCCGAACCAGGGTGTTGGCTGTGTTTTGGGCAATCACGTCGCCGTTGAAGCTGTTGCCGTTGGTGTCTTTCTCACTGACTGCCCAGAGGGCGGACCAGGAGCCAATGTCACTCCAGCCGGCGTCCAGTGATACGACGGCGGCGTTGTCGGTTTTTTCCATGACCGCGTAGTCGATGGAATCTTCCGGGCAATCGGCAAATACGTTTTCGTTCACACGAACGAAGTGAAGGTCCTCGCTGGCATCATCCATGGCTGCCTGGCAGATGGCCAGGATGTCGGGGCGATGCTTTTTCAGTTCTTCAATATAGGTGCGGGCGCCAAACATGAACATGCCGCTGTTCCACAGGTAGTCCCCCGAGGCCAGGTATTCTTCGGCCGTCTTCTGGTCCGGCTTCTCGACAAAGCGATTAACCTTGAAGCTCTCCTCGTCCAGTGCCGGGCCTTGCTGGATGTAGCCATAACCGGTTTCTGGGTGTCCCGGCACAATGCCGAAGGTAACCAGTTTACCTTGGTTGGCCAGTGGAATGGCGCGGGCAATGCCCGCCTGGAAGGCTGGCGTATCCTGAATAAGGTGGTCCGCTGCCAGTACCAGCATCAAAGGGTCTTCGTTTTCGTCGACGGTTTTTGCCAGTTGGAGGGCAGCCAGGGCTATGGCCGGCGCGGTGTTTCGCCCGCAGGGTTCCAGAATGATTCTGGCGTCGTCATGGCCTGCTTGGCGCATCTGCTCAGCGGCCAGGAACCGGTGCTCCTCGTTGCAGATGAGCGTTGGGTCGGCTGCTTCCATGCTTTTCAGTCGCGCAACTGTCAGCTGCAGCATCGACAGTTTGTCATCGGTCAGTTTCAGGAACTGTTTCGGATTCAGTTGTCTGGACATCGGCCATAGGCGCGAGCCGGTGCCACCGGCCATGATGACTGGATAGATCATTTTGATGCTCCGGAGCGTTTCCTGCGCTTCTTGTTATAGAATCCGGGGTCCTCTGGGTTCGGTCGGGTCTTGAACCGGCGGTGCATCCAGAGATACTGATCCGGTGCTTTTCGAATTTCATTTTCAATAACCGCGTTGATGCGCGTGGCATCTTCGAGATCGTCCCCGCTTGGGAAATGCTCTAAAGGTGGGTGGAAATAGATGTCATATCCGGGCTTGTCTTCTCGACGGAAATGACTGAATGGCATCACTACGCACTTACTGCGTTCAGCAATGCGGGAGGTTGCTGTGATTGTGCCTGCGGGTACGCCGAAAAAGGGTGCGAAGACGATGTCTTTCCTGCCATAGTCCTGGTCGGTGGCGTACCACACAGCATGGTTGTCTTTCAGGCTGCGTAACAGTCCGCGAAGATCTTTGGCCGCCAGTACTTTGCCGTAGCGTTTGGCGCGTGAGCGGGTCATTACGGCGTTCATCAGCGGGTTGTTGTGGTCGCGCTGCATGACATCAGAATCGATATACAGGGTTGCCAGGGAACCACCCATTTCCAATGTGCTGTAGTGGCCGCCAATCAGCAAAATGCCGTGACCTTCCTGTTTGGCTTTCTCGAAATGTTCGAGGCCATGAATAGAGGTGATTTTTTTCAGCTTTTCAGTGTTTCTGAACCACCCAATTCCAATTTCCATCAGGCCAATGCCATTGGCGATAAATGAGTTGCGGACCAAGGCCGCCCGTTGTTTGTCATTGTATTCCGGAAAACACAGCTGGATATTTGTTTCGGTGATGTGCCGGCGGCTCTTCGCCAACTTCCATGTGATCAGTCCGGCAGCTTTCCCCAACTTCCACTGAATACGCAGGGGAAGCTGTGCGGTAAACCACATGAGAGCAATGCCCACCCAGGTTGGCCACCAGCGGGGATGGAGGTAGGCTGAGTAGTCAGTATTCCGGGATTTTTGGCGGTACTTCTTATTCAAAATTGCTGTTCCTGAATCGACAAAAAGTTTGTCCGAAGGCAAGATGCCCCGCGATACAATGATTTCACTATGATAACGCATCATTTCGCCGGGAGTCCCGCGTGTTGCTCTTCATTTATTCGCAGCTAATCAGGTTGGCGTTGCCATTGATTTTGTGCCGGTTATGGTGGCGTGGTCGGAAGGCGCCCGCGCGTCGAGAGAAATGGTGGCATCGTTTAGGCTATGTTCCAGAGATGTCGGGTACAGTTATATGGGTACATGCGGTATCCGTTGGTGAGACGATTGCAGCAGGTCCTATGGTCGGGCGGCTGGTTGCGGAAAATCCCGATGCCTCCATTCTAATGACTGCGACAACTGAAACAGGACTGGCCCAGGCCCGGAAGATGTTTGGCGACAAAATTGCCTACGCCTACGCCCCATACGACACGCCAGGCTCCGTAGGGCGCTTTCTGAAACAAATAAAGCCTCGCATCCTGGTAGTGATGGAAACCGAAATCTGGCCGAACCTGATCACCCAGTGCTACCGCAAACAGGTTCCCGTTTTCCTCATCAACGCCCGTCTCTCGGAGCGTTCGGCCCGGGGCTACGAGCGGGTGCGGGGACTGGTCCGACCGGTCATGCAGAAAATTACCTGGATCGCCGCCCAGGCGGAGAAAGATGCTGAGCGTTTTCGGCGCATTGGTGTCGCACCGGCCAGTGTGGAAGTGACGGGTAGCGTGAAATTTGACGTGGATATCACCGAAGGCATTCGTGAGTCAGCCCGCCAGTGTCGACAAATCCTGGGAGCGCGGCCCGTGTGGGTCGCTGGCAGTACGCATGCCGGCGAAGATGAACAGCTGCTGGAGGCCCATCGGGCGGTGCTCGGGCAACACCCGCAGGCTTTGCTGGTGATTGTGCCCCGCCACCCGGACCGGTTTGGTTCGGTGGCGGAGCTGGCGGAAAAAGCCGGTTTCAACGTGGCCCGCCGCTCACTGCAGCAAGATCCTGCCCATGCTCAGGTATACCTGGGCGACACCATGGGCGAGCTGATGATGCTCTACGGCGCGGGTGACATGGCGTTTGTCGGCGGTTCATTGATTGAAAGGGGCGGGCACAACCCGCTGGAGCCGGCGGCCTGGGGTATTCCGGTACTTTCCGGCCCGCATGTGTTCAACTTTGAGACGGTGTATGAGCGCCTTCGTGCCGGCGAGGGTGTGGTGATGGTCCAAAGCGGGGACGAGTTGGGCCAGGCCGTGGTCCGTTTAATGGCGACCCGGGAAGAACGGCAGGCTCTGGGGGAGCGGGCACTGGCGGTGGTGAATAAAAATCGCGGGGCACTGGACAGGGTCGTTGAGGGTATTGTCGAGCGCCTGTAAAAACGGGCCCCTGAATCAGGAGGCCCGCCTGGCTGGTGTAATGCTCAAGGCCAGCGTTATTGCATCGGGTCGTCCAGCACTTCCTCATCGTTGGCCAGTGCCTCTATGCCCTGAGCGCCTTCACTGAGCCAGTTGTTCAGGTCAATCAGATCCTGCGGGCTCAGGGTGCCTGCCGCCTGCTTCAGTTTCAGGGTGTTGATCACGTAGTCATAGCGGGCGTTGGCGTAATCCCGCAGCGCCACGTAGTACGCACGTTCTGCATCCAGCACTTCCACAATGTTCCGGGTACCTACATCATAGCCGGCGCGGGTTGCATCCAGTGCACTGCGGCGGGAGATGATGGTTTGCTCAAGGGCAGAGGCTGTCTCCACGTTGTTGTTCACGGTCAGGAACAGGCTGCGGGTGTTCACCTGTACATCCCGGCGCACCGTATTCAGGTCCTGTTCGGCGGCGGTGACCAGCGAACGCTGTTCCCGGGCGCCGGCCTGGGTGCCGCCGCCCGTGTAGAGCGGGATGGTCAGTGACAGTGAGGCAACGGACTGGCTGCGCTCCTGCTGGGTAAAAAGGGCGTTCTCCAGACTGGTTTCCTGGTAGGAGGCGCTCAGCTCAAGGGTTGGCAAATGACCGGACTTTGCCGCTTTCAGGCTGGCTTCGCTGGCATTGAGTTGCCTCAGGGCCGCCTGAATAGACCAGTTTTGCTCCACCGCGGTTGCTTCCCACGAAGTCGGATCCATGGGCTCCGGGCGCCCGAGCGGAAAATTCTGCCTGAGATTTTCCATGGCGTCCGGATATTCTCCGGTTAACCGGGCCAGTTGTTCCCTGGCCACATTCAGG
>MDTE01185390.1_pt1 | contig 24269 bp, 24 predicted proteins | sample 811231 | NCBI WGS metagenome assembly MDTE01 (sample SAMN05326651, study PRJNA326480) | marine metagenome | isolation source: seawater | place: Indian Ocean: Red Sea | collected 2010 | reverse complement strand
TATTGGTCATTTTGACAATGAAATTCAAATGGATGCTTTAAATAATTCGAATGCAAAAAAGGAAGAGATAAAACCTCAATTTGATCGTTATACTTTTTCTAATGGAAAACAAATCTTTATTTTAGCAGAAGGAAGGCTAGTAAATCTTGGTTGTGCAACTGGACATGCTAGTTTTGTAATGTCAACCTCGTTTTCAAATCAAGTATTAGCACAAATATTTTTAGCAAAAAATAAACCAAATACTGGACTCTATAATCTTCCTAGAAAACTAGATGAAGAAGTTGCAAGGATACATCTAAAACACCTTGATGCTGATTTAACTCAATTAACTAAAGATCAGGCAGATTATATTGGTGTTTCAGTTCATGGACCATTTAAAAAAGATGAGTATAGATATTAAAAATATTATCGATAATCATATCGATACAACAAAAGCTTTATTAAATGAAATCAAATCAATAGAAAAAATTTGTTCTTTAGCTCTTGAAACTTTAAAAAATGGTAATACTATCTTATTATGTGGGAATGGTGGTAGTGCAAGCGATAGCATTCATATTTCTTCAGAAATTGTAGGAAAATTTGAAAAAGAAAGAAAAGCATTGCCATCTATATCTCTAACAACCAATCCATCACATTTAACAGCAATCGCAAATGATTTTGGATTTGAAAATATTTTTTCAAGACAAATTGAAGCAATTGGTAAAAAAGGAGATTTATTGATTGCTATTTCTACTTCAGGAAATAGTAAAAATATAATAAAAGCAATTGAAACTGCTCAATCTAAAAATTTAAATGTAATCATTTTTACAGGAAAAGATGGAGGAAAAATGAATCAATTCAATTGTTTATTTTTGAAGGTTCCAAGCAATAATGTGGCAAGGATACAAGAAAATCATATTCTTGTAGGGCATATTATATCAAAATATTTAGAGGAAAATCTAGAGCTATAAAGAAAAACCTGATTCTTGAGCATCATTATAAAACATTTTTACCGTTTCAAGAGAAAACTCGTCTAAATCTTTTCCAACTTCTTTTTTATAAGCTTTTATAAGTGAGAATGGAAGAGTGATTATATCAGTATTTGTACGTTCTGCTTGCATTATATTAAAAACTTCACGAGAGCTAGCCCATAAAGTTTCAATTAAAGGAGAATCTTTTGTTAATTCCGATGAAAATCTCATTGTTGGTTCAGGATCAATTCCAGCATTCGCAATGCGACCAGCAAAAATTGATATAATTGAATTGATATTAGGATTAAGAGCATTATAAACATTCTCAATATGTTCTTTTGTAAATAATGCTGTTGCATTAATCTTTACTCCTTCAGAACTAAGCTTATGAATTAAATCATAAGTATAAACTGACTGAGTATTTGTAACAGGTATCTTAACCCATACATTGTCTCCTAAGTCCCTCAAAACCAAGGCTTGTCTATACATTTCATCTAAATTATCAGAAAAAACTTCAAATGAAATTGATTTATCTTTTATATGAGATAAAACTTCTTTCGCGAAACCTAAATAATCTTTGATACCATTCTTTGCCATTAAAGTTGGGTTTGTCGTAAAGCCATTGATAAAATTTTCATTATCCATTTTGATCATTTCATCTAAATCAGCACCATCAGCATAAATTTTTATTTTCAATTCACTCATTTCACAGACTCCCATTTCATTTCATTTGCAAGCAATAAAGGATGTGCTACTAATAAATGCCAGACAATTGCTTGAAATGCTTCTGTGTGAGGAGTAACATTATGTTCATTAACTGTTGGAACAACTATACACACATCAGCAATTTCTTTTGTATAACCACCATCACGACCAACTACCCCACAAATTTTTGCACCAATTTTTTTACCAAACTGTAATGATTTTAAAATATTTACACTAATATTCTTTTCTAAGTTTCCTCCTCCAACAGAAAAAACAAATAATAAATCTTTATCGGATAGCTGTGATCCTTTCAACCAATTTACATAACAAGTGTCCCATCCATCATCATTGACTCTTGCAGTTAGCTCTGAGACATTATCTGTGGGAGCATAACTTTCAATATTACAAATTTTACGAAAATCATTAACAGCGTGAGATGCATGTCCAGCTCCACCTCCAACGCCTAAAAAGAAAATTCTACCTTTATTAGATCGAACTGAATCAATTAAAACTGCCATATCTTCTATTTCATTGGAATCAATCCTATTGCAAATTTCAATACATTCATCAAGATACTTTTTCGAAAAATTCATAGATGAAAAATTACAAATAAATAATCATAATAATAGGATTAAAAAAATACCTACTTACCTGTCCCTTTTAGTACAACAATAATAGTTTTAAAAAAAATCTTTGTATCTAAGAATAAGGACCAATTATCAATATATTTTAAATCAAGTTTAACCCATTCTTCAAAACTGGCTATATCATTTCTACCTTCTACTTGCCAAAGACATGATATACCAGGTTTCACGCTTAATTTTCGATATTGCCATTCTTGGTATTCTGGATATTCATTAAATCCTGCTGGCCTAGGGCCTATAAAGCTCATATCACCCTTTAAAACAGAATACAGTTGAGGTAATTCATCTAAACTAAATTTTCTTAAAAAACTCCCAAATTTTGTAATACGAGGATCATTAGATATTTTAAACACAGGCCCAGACATTTCATTCATATGTTTTAGTTGATCTTTTTCTTTATCTGCATATCTATGCATGGTTCTAAATTTATATCCGACAAATTCTTTCCCTTTAAAACCATAAACTCTCCAACTATAATAAATAGGCAGTCCATCAGATAAAGCAATCAATACAGAAATCAACACCAAAAAAGGAAAAAGAATAATAATGAGCAATATAGCGAATACTATATCAAGAAATCGTTTTACAAATCTATAAGAAAATTTGTTGGTAATTCTGTTTGGTTCAATCATATCAATAATTATATAAAATCTTGAATTTCATTTAAACTATGAATTTTAATATCAGATTCAAGTATCTTATTGTGTTCTCTTAATATCATTATAAAAGGAATATCAGCATTTTCTGCACATTGCTTATCAATCAACGAGTCACCAATAAAATAACTTTTAGAAAAATTAATCATCCATTTTTCCTTTGCATCAAATAGCATTTTTGGGGAAGGTTTTTTTGTGCCTCCATCAACCACATCACTATCAAAAGAATAATAAATATCGTCAATATGAAAAAGAGATTTCATCATATCGTCCATCTTATTTAATTCATCAATTTTCATTTTACCCCTCGAAATATCTGGCTGATTTGAAACAATTAATATTAAAAAATTATTATTAACTAAAAATTCAACCGTCTTTTTTATATCATCATAAAAATAGAAATTATCAACTGTTCTTGGTGAAAAGAAGCCATCATTTCTACTTATTAATTTATTGACCACTCCATCTCTATCAAAAAAAATAGCTTTATTTTTATAACGAGATAACATTCTTATTTTGATTGGATTGATATATAGAATCAATAACTAGGTTTGCTTCATGTCCATTGGTGCACTGAGTATTATTTTTAATCAAGTTTTTAAAATGATTCCACTCTTTTCTCCAAGACAAGTCAACTTTATTTTGAAAAGAAAATTTGCGAATTTTTGGTTTTCCTCCTTTTCTATTTCTTATTCCTAAAGTTAATTTTTCATCTCCATATGAACCACCAAGACCATGCATAGCAATAAAACCTTCAGAACCATAAATGCTAAATTCAAATTTATTTTTCCAATAAATCCATCCAACTGAAAAAAGACAATTAATATTTTTCTCATATAATAAAATAAATGAAGAAGAATCTTCTACAGATGAATCCCAAGCTAACTTTGCATTTGCACCAAATACTTTTTTAGGAAAACCTTTAAAAAGAATTGCCAAATCTACCAAGTGGACCCCTTGATCTAGCAATTCTCCGCCCCCACTTAATTTTTTATCCATTCTCCACTCTTTTTCCATTCCTTCTCTTCCTCCATGTCCATAATGACCATGAATATGAAGAATATCACCAATGAGGTTATCATCAATTAACTTTTTTGCTTTAATTATGGAAGGGTGAAACCTATGGTTAAATCCAGTATATAAAACTTTCTTATTTTTATTTGCAACAGATTGCATTTTTTGACTTTCTTTAGAATTTTTACCTAGAGGTTTTTCAGATAAAACATGTTTATTATTTTTTAAAGCTTTTACTACAATTTCTTTCATCAAATAATTAGGCGTAGAAACAATTACCGCATCAATATCATCATTATTAGTTATATCGTTGTAGTTATCAGTAAAATTACAATTAATAGTTTTTGCTAACTTTTGAGCTTTTGATATATCTATATCGCAGACAGAGTGTATTTGGTTTGATTTGATGCTCAAAGCTCGCTTCCAGCCAATTAAACCACATCCAATAATTCCAATTTTCATTTTTTGTTTTTTTCCATAAAATATTTTTGATCAATTCGTCTAATTGTGAACAAATTTTTATCTTTAATCAATTTAGCTAAATCAGAGTCTTCAATATCATCCCATTGTGCTGATATTAAACGACCAGACAAACCATTGCTTTTTTCTGATAATAAAAAATTGCATAAATGAAATATCTTTTCTTTGTCTTGTCCTCCATCACTAAGTGTTTCTAAAGAATTTTTATATTCATCACCAAGAATAGAACCAAAATCAACAACTTCTTGTGTCATTTTAGATTTAATTACTCCTGGAGCAATTAAATTTAAATCAATTCCATCACTTTCTAATTCTTGTGATAAAATTTCTATATATTTATAAAGAGCAATTTTAGAAATACCATAAGCAGAGAAATATTTTCTAGGGTAAGTTGCTCCACCACCAGAGCAGACAATAATTTTTTTAATTGTAGTTGTTGATTTTAAAAATTTATGTAAGAAAAAGGCAAAATTATTAAAATTAATGGTAATATTTTCTTCCCAAACTTTAAAATCAACCTCTCGAAATTTTCCAATTGGAGGCTGTATGCCATAACAATTAATTATACCATAAATATCTTTATGATTATTTAATTGATCTAAAAAATTCTCTATATCTTCTCTGTTTCCAAAATCAACACTTAAATAATTAACATTGTTTTCATTTTGAGAATGAGAAGTATTCCTTGTGGTTGCAATTACTTGAAAATTGGTACTTAATTTTTTAGATAAATATGAACCAATTGAACCTGAAGAACCTAAAATAATAATCTTTTTCATTTATGATTAGAAATAATTTTTGATCCATCAAAATCAAAAGAATAATCTAATTCTTTTAATCCAATATCAGTCATGGCTTTTCTTAGCTTTGAATGATTTTTATTGCAATAAAAGGTAAAAAATCCTCCTCCTCCTGCTCCAGATATTTTCCCTCCTAAAGCGCTATTATCCATTGCAATATTATAAATTGAATCAATTTCAGGGTTAGTAACTCCAGAAGAAAGCTTCTTTTTCATTTCCCAATGCTCTTTAAACATGATACCTAAGTCATCAATATTACCTGATTGAATAATTTCAAGAATTTTATAACCAGAGTCTTTAATGTAATGTAAAGAATCAATCACTTGTTGTTTATTTTTCTTAGTAGAATCATCTTGGGCTTTTAAAATTTTGTTATTCTTTCTTTGCTGCCCTGTAAAAAATATTAACAGATTTCGATTTAAATCGTTAAGGATTGATTTTTCTATACTGATTTTTTTAGATTTGACTTTTCCATTTTTATCAATATCCATCACTACAAAACCTCCCAATGCTGCTAAATATTGATCTTGTTTTCCCATTGGTTTATTTAGAATATCCATTTCAATAATACAGGCTTCATTTGCTAAAAATTCTAAATTTTTATGTTCACCTGTCATAGTATATAATGCATTTAAAAGTCCAACAGTGTAGGTGCTAGAACTCCCAAGCCCTGAGCCAGCAGGAATATCGGACAAAGAAGCAATTTCAATTTTTGAGCTGATACCCACTCTTTCAAGACATGCTCTAGCTATATCATGATTTAATTCTTTAGGAGATTTTACAATTTCAGATTTGCTGTATTTTAATCTAATTAAGTCATCTGCTGATGGCTGATTAACACATACATACATATATTTTGATAAACAAAAACTAAAGATAAATCCACCAAATTTTTCATAATAACTTGGTAAATCAGTGCCTCCTCCGCCTAATGTTATTCTAAATGGTGTCCTTGATACAATCATAAGTTGTTAAATTACATGCTTTCTTATATAATCTATAGATTTTTTTAAACCATCTTCTAGCTTGGTATTTGGATTCCAACCAATTTTTTTTGCTTTATCAATATTGGCAAGATTATCTTGAGCTTCAAAATCAAAATTTTCACCAAATAATGGTTCAATGTTTGAATGAACCATTTTTCTAATGGTTTCATAAATAAATTTGATAGAATAATTTTCTCCTGAACCTACATTGAATACTTCATTATTTGTTTGATCTTTGTTAATACACATCAAATGAAAATCATTTACATCATCAACATAAACAAAATCTCTTTTTTTTGAACCGTCTCCATAAATTGTTGGTCTTTCACCTTTTAATAACTTGATAATAAAGGAACTAAAAACTGGCGGTATAGTTCTACGATAATCTTGCTTAGGTCCATAAACATTAAAATATCTTAAACCAGTAGTAACTAAGTTTTGAGATTCAAAATATTCCTTTGCAATATGATTCGTCGCTATTTTTGATTTTGCATAGACGCTTTGTGGTGATACGTCTAGTTCTTTGCTTGGTAAATTGCTTGAACCTTCATAAACAGCTGAAGATTCTGCATAAATAACTTTATTTATCTTATGCTTTACAGCAGCATCAAATATATTAATAGTACCATTAACATTAATATCAGAGGTTTCTGAAGGATTATTTTCGCAATCTATAATAGAATTCTTTGCAGCTAAATGAAAGACGTATTGTACATCATGAAATAAATCATAAATATTCTTGTCTCTGATATCAGCTTTGTGAAAATTGACCCCTTTTGGTATTTGTTCATAAACTCCATATGATAAATTATCAATACCAATCACTTTGAAATTATTTTTAATAAGAGAATCAGCAAGGTTGCTACCAATAAATCCAGCTACTCCTGTTATTAAAATATTTCCGTTCATCTAAAAAAATAATAATTAAATAGTTTATAAATGCGTTTTTTTTTGGTATAATCCTCATTAGAAATGAAAAACATAGGCATAATCGGAAGAGGATTTGTTGGAAGTGCAGTAGAATTTGGCTTTGGTCCACAAACAGGTTGTGATTGGGCTACATTAAGAATACACGATAAAGATCCTCTGAAATCAATTGATTCTCTTGAAGAAACTGTCAACAAATCTGATTTTATTTTTGTATCTCTTCCAACGCCTTCAAATAAAGACAACTCTATTAATACTGATATTTTATTTGATGCTTTTGATGAGATAAACGCTATTAATAAAAGAGATGATAATATTTTTCTTTTAAGATCTACAGTTGTTCCAGGGACATGTGAAAAAATTGCTGAAAAATATCCTAAATTAAATCTAGTATTTAACCCGGAATTTTTAACTGAAAGATCTGCAAAATTTGATTTTATTAATCAATCAAGATATATCTTAGGTGGTGATTCACATCTTACTGATAAAGTTGGTGAATTATTTAAATTAAGATTTGGAGAATCAATTGCTTTAATTCAAACCAACTACAATACTGCAGAAATGATTAAATATATGTGTAATTGTTTCTTTGCAACAAAAGTTTCTTTTCTAAATGAAATGAAATTAGTAGCAGACAAAACAAATGTTGATTGGGATTTAGCAATTGAAGGTTTTATTAGGGACGGTAGAATTGGACATTCTCACATTCAAGTTCCCGGCCCAGATGGTAAATTTGGATTTGGTGGAAGTTGTTTTCCAAAGGATGTTCGTGCGATGATTAGTTTTGGAGAATCTCTAGATTTGGATATGGATACTCTCAATGGAGTATGGAATACAAATCTAAAAGTTAGACCAGAAAAAGACTGGGAAAAACTCAAAGGCAGATCTGTCGTTGAAGAAGAATAATCTTTATTCAAGAATAATATGAGATATACTAAATATTCCCCTAGATCTCTAGAAGAACAAGATGCATATATGTGGGATGCAGCAGAATTTGATTTGCTACTTAATAATTTTATTCCAAATCGTACAATTACACATTTATTTCCAAAATATCTTAAAAATGGTGCACGTATCTTAGAAGGTGGCTGTGGAAATGGATCTTGGGTAAAATATCTTAATAATCAAGGATATGATTGTATTGGCACTGATATTAATGAAGTAATTTTAGATGTCGCTAAAAAAGAAAAGTTGAATATTATGAAAGATGATATATTAAACATGTCATTTGCAGATGATAGTTTCGATGCTTATTTATCATTAGGTGTTATAGAACATTGGCAAGAGGGTCCACAAAAAGCAATCAACGAAGCTTTTAGAGTAATTAAGCCGGGTGGTTATTTTTTTGTATCTACTCCTTGTAATCACTTGATTAGAAAATTATTTAATCACCCACTAAGAGATTTGGTTAACATATACTATAAAATGATTGGCAAAAAACTACACTTTGTGGAATATCGATTTGAAAGACATGAACTAAGACAGTTTATGATAGATGGAGGATTTGATGTAGTAGAAAGTTTACCAAATGACTATAGATTAGATTCAAATGAATATAGCTTTGGGATGTATACAGACTGGCCTTGGTTAAGAGATAGAAAAGTTAAATATAGATTAAATCTCTTAGGAAGAATAACAAAAGCTATATTGAAATCTATAAATCCATTTTGGGCAGTTTCAGGAATAATGGTTGTAGCTCAAAAGCCATTATCAGAAGACCTACAAAACTAACTGAGAAGAATCAGTTTTATTTGTAAATAATGCATTATAAAGTGGTGGAATCAACTCATCTCCTTAATTGAAAATTGAATTTTTTAAACATATTTATAGTACTAATCAATTGATAAAAATTATACTTACTAGGCATCAAAGACGATCCTTTTCTACCATAAGAATGATAGCATTCAACATCTGAATGGTAAATTACTTTTAAATTACTATGCCAAGATCTCAAACAAATATCTTGATCTTCTGCATACATAAAATAATTTTTTTCATCAAAAAATCCAACTTGATCTAAAAGTGATTTAGTAAAAAACATTACAGCCCCAGACACCCAATCAACAGCAGAAACTTTATCATGATTAAAATCTTTCATCAAAATATTGTTTTCAACTGTAGAACCAAAAATAAATTCCAATCTAAACATCCTTTTAAAAACATATCTTAAATTATAAAATCTTCTACAAGAATATTGAAGGCTGCCATCATCATTTAGCAATTTTGGTGCAATAATACCTATTCCCTTATCACTATTTATTAATTTTTTAAATGGAGTAGAAAGATTTTCTTTTAATCTAACGTCAGGATTGATTAATAAAAAATATTCAGGATCAAATTGATCTCTTGCTATCTTTATACCATAATTTACATTTTCTGCAAAACCTTTAATTTTTTCATTTTGAATAAAAATAATATTTGTAAAATTTTTCAAATAATTCTCAAGATATGGAGATGAAGTATTTTGAATAAAAATAATATTTGAACTGTCCATTTCATTAAACTGATATAAAGACTCTATTAATTTAATAATAGAATCTTTGTGATTATGATTGACTATAATAATTGCAGTATCCATGCTAAATAGATAGATAAATTTTTTGAAGTTCTTTGCTAATTGTTAAAAAATTGTATTCAGTTTCCATTTTTTTTATAGATAATGTAGATATTTTTTTATGAAGATTGGGGTTGTTTTTTAATAATACAATCTTTTCAACATATTCTTTGGATAATCTCTCAACTATAAATCCACACTTTTCATCAACTATACTATTATATCCGTCTATATTACAACAAATGGCAGGGACTCCACATGACAAGCTTTCCAATAACGTATTAGACATACCTTCGCTATATGATGTATAAATTTGTGCATTAAATAAAGAATAATATTGATACATATCCTCTATATACCCCAATATGTGTACATTTTTATAATCTGAAAATTCCTTTAAAAATTCTTGTTTTTTATAATCCCCATCTCCGCATATAATAAAATTTATTTTATCAATATTTTTAAATTTTCTTATTATATCAGATAAAAGCTCTATCCCCTTTACTTGTTTAAACCCCCCAACAAACCCAACATTAAATGCTGTTCGATCTATGCTATGTTTTTTCTGGATTGAACTTCTATAATATTCGCTCTTTTTAAAAATATCCATTTCAACACCATTTGAAATAAAATGAGTATTATATCCTAATTGACTATAGTAAAACAGATTTGCTTTATTATTGACAACAATCATTTTAGAAAATCTGAGAGAAAAATTATATATACTATTTAAAAGAGATGAGAACATATTATGAAACTTATAAAAATGATCTTTTTGATTATCTACAATATTATTAATAACTGAACACTTACAAAAAATACTAGCAATATTTCCATAAAAATCACAGCGTCTTAAGCGTGTATGCAAGATATCAATATCATTTATTTTGAGAACTTTTATTAATTTGAATAATTGAAAAAAATTAAAAAAATGACCTGATTCTAAAGAAAAAACTTTTATATCTGCTGCTTTAAGCCTTTGAATCTCTTTATTTTTAATAATGGGATTAGATAATATGAATAAAATATTAAATCTTTCTCGATCTAAATTTAATGCCATATTAACTAATTGATTAAAAGGCCCTATTGTGTCAGATGATGTTGAGTAATATGCAATGTTAATTTTTTTTGTCATTATAGTGTTTTTAAAAAGGTATCAATTTTTTTTGCTTGGATTGACCATGTATAATTTTTTCTAATAATCTCAGAACCATTATTCAATTTTTTTGATAAATACTGATTATAATTAATGATTAATTCTTCTATTAATAAAGCAATATCTTTTGGTTCATTTGTATTAAAAAAATATAAACCGTTATAATCTTTAAAATTTGTTTTAAAATTTTCTAATTGTGTAGCAAGAATAATTTTATCTCTTGATATGTATTCCATTAATTTTAAAGGACTTGATGTAGCGTTTGCTACAGAATTATCAAATGGTACAACACAAATGCTAGCAGAATCAATTAAGTTAATAACTTCATTCTCTTCCAATTGGCCATAAAATTTGACGTGGCTATCACTTTTCAACGATTCATAATTGATTGCTTTAGTTAAACTGCCATTACCAGCAATTGCCAATTCAACACTATCCATAATAGCAGGCTTTATTAAATACATAGCATTAATTAATCTCATTATCCCTCTGCCTCTCTCTAATGATCCGTGGTGAAGAATGATAAACTTAAAATTTTTAATCATTCTTTTTTTTGCTAAAAAATTATCAGAAACTGCAGAAGACCAAATGGTTGATTTCTTAAAAGCGACATTATATACTTTTTCTATATGTTTTTTCATGCTATCAGTTATAAATGTAAAACCATCATATAGAATACTAGATATCTTTATAAATGCTTTTAAATATATTCTCTTAAGAAAAGTTTGTAATCTATTCTTCCTAGAGTGAAGAATATTTGATCTAAAATCTAAGATAAATACTGTATCAATGATTCTCAATTTTTTTAAAATCAGTAAATGCAAAATAGAGGGTGTGGAATTTATATCACATATAACTACATCAATTTTATTATTAAATATTATATATGGAATTTTAAACAATGATTTCAACTGATAAACAATAAAATTTAATATCTGTACACCTGGTACAGAGGAGTAAAATTGAGTAAAGTTCATTGAGCTCTCTTTAATATCTTTTTTATTAATGCATGCGGCATATAAGAAAGTTTGATGTCCAATGATAGAAAGTTGCTCTAATATATTAAATCTAGAAACCTTGCACATATGATAATCCAAATACATATAGCTAATAAAGAGAATTTTTTTCCGACTATCGCTTGATTGACCCATCAAGGTAATTATAATACATTTTACAATTTAAAAATACTCTAAGTTTGATTTAAATTAAGTTCTTTTATCATTTTTTTTGATGTATTATTTGAACTAAGAATAAAAAGAAGAAAATAATTATGAATAGTCCTGAACAAAGATATTATCAATATATACAAGACAATAACCTATACAAGAAAAGTAGACTCAAAAATTTAAAATATTATCTTTCTGATATACTATTTAAGAATATTGACTTAAAAGACAAGACTGTATTAGATATAGGTGCAGGTAATGGTGTATACAGCTTTTATGCGTTAATAAAGGGAGCAAAAAAATTAGTGTGTATAGAACCTGAATTTGAAGGCTCTAGATCAAACTACATATCTAGCTTAAAGAAGTTCAGAAAATTTATTAATCGAGAGGATGATGTAATTATTTCCACAGATACTTTTCAAAACTTTAAAAGTGAAATGAAATTTGATGTTGTATTGATGCACTACTCTGTAAACCATATAGATGAAGAAAACTGTATTGTATTAGAATCTTCTAAAAAATCTCAAGAAATATATCATAACTATTTTCAAAAAATCTATAATTCAATGACCAATAATGGTGATTTAATTATCACGGATACTTCAAAATATAATTTTTTTAATTTTTTTGGTATCACAAATCCATTTGTTTCAACAATTGAATGGCAAAAACATCAATCCCCATATGTCTGGTCTAGATATTTGGAAAAGGTAAAATTTTCTACTAAAAAAATTCAATGGACAGCACCAATGAAATTGAAAAAGTTCCACTTTCTATTAAATAATGTAGTTTTTTTATACTTTACAACTAGTCTTTTTAGATTACATATGAAAAAATAGCATTTAATACTAAAAAAATCCTAATCCGGGAAACTTTTGAAATTTCCATTCTTTTGAATCTATCATAGTGTTCTCTATTTCAGCTAATGTCAAATTTCTAAACCATATACTCCATAAATCACTTTCTGACAATTTAATAGGGCAATTTGACCAAGCTGGATAATGAGAAAAGTTTGACTTTCTACTATCTAGGAATTCTCTCAACCTAAGAATACTAGATATGGGATTACCTTTATAATAGAACTCATTGATATCTTTTAAAAATTTGATATTTTGAACATAATTATTCTCACAAAAACCAGAATCATCTTTTGTAGATAAAATGTGATTATATGTTTTTTTAAAAATTCTTTTTATCTCTTTAACTCTGTATCCTTTTTTTATACCTAAAAAATTTAAAATATGTATAGCATCATAATCCCAGCACGCACCTCCTCCAGGGAGAAGTGCAAATGTTCCATTTTGATCACTATGCTGAATTATCATATCCACAGATTCTTTATAATTCACAAGCTCTTTATCCCAAAACTTAAAAATGGTAATTTGATGTACTGCATTTTGATATGCCCACTGTGATTGACCTCTCATCCCGCCTGTCCAGAAACCATTATTTTTGTTATAGTATCGATTATGATATTCAAACCAAGAATCAATTAAGCTATTCTCAGGGTTTAGCATTTTTTCTTGAGATAAAAAAATACCTAAAAACATAGCAAAATTACCTGAACCAATTCTACCTTTTCTTACACCGACTTTATCAAGAAATTCAAAAACTTGGGATTCATTTTTAATATTATGATTAATCTTATATCTCTGTTGTATACCTAATATTGATAGAGCCGACATAGAAAGCGTGGTTAACTGCAAGCATTTTTTACAGTAAAAATTTGGAGAATAATCACATTCATTTTCAGTAAAAATACCAGTATTCTTATCCTGATACGAATTTAAGTAATCACCTAAATCAATTCTTTCCTGCTCAGTAAAATCATAGCTAAATAAATCTTTAATAAAAATTGCAAAAATAGTCGCAAAAACAGAAAGGTTTTTCTTTTTTGTTAATGAATATTTAGTATCTGAATATTTAAATTTATTTAAATGATTAAATAAGAAAAGTTTTTGCTTTGCGTATGTAGATTGTTTCAAATTGTAATATTTTTAAAGAATATAATGTTTAGTATATATAAAGTGAATGACATAATTAAATATTAACTTAGTTTTTAATAATAATTAAACAGGGTAATTAGTTGAGAGGCGAAACCAAACCATCTGATATTTTAAAAAATTTTTCAATCTTATCTTTAGGTACTTTTTTTGGAAAAATATCTGGACTAGCTTTAAAAGTTGTTGTTGCAAGATTCTTAGGGGTTGAAATACTAGGGATATATGTATTGCTTAACTTAATTATACCTTATTATTCTTATGCTTTTTTAGGTATATCTTATATCCTTCCTAGAGAAATTCCTCAAATGCAGGTGAATAAAGAGTTTAAAAAAATTGATCAAACTCGCTCAATAATTAATATATTCTTTTTTGGTATATCCCTATTACTAACCTTATTTTTTACAATATATATATTATACTTTTATGAACAAGATACGTCACAATTTAGTAGATTAAATTTAATCTTAGTGTTTCTTACAGCATTCTTTTATCAACTTACAACGCTTATAACTAAACATATAAAATCTCTTGGAGTATTTTCAAAATTATATATTAACGAATCATTTATAAAAATATTTTCTCCTCTAATAGCAATAATATTGATTATCCAGTTTGGATTAAATGGTTATTTATTTTCTAACTTAGCATTCGCAATTCTAAACTTTGGAAATTTTGCATATTATAATCATTTAAAAAAACTATCTTTATTATCAATCAATTATTTTAGTTTTCAAAAACTTATTCAGTTTATAAAGCTAGGTTTTGCTATGTTAATTAGTCAAAAAACTTACTCTGGCCAAGGGATACTTTATACATTACTCTTCACATATTTAGGACTAAATTTTTCTTTAGAGACTGTTGGTCAAATTGGATTTCTTGTCAGTTTTTGTAATGTGGTAATTCCATTATTCAAACCTTATCTTGTTTCAACTGAAAGAATTATATACAGTCGTAATCGATCAGAAAAATTATCTTTTAAAACTTTTTTTGATATATCATTTATAAATGCACTTCTAATAGGGTCAACATTATTATCTCTTGGAATAATTTTAAAATATATTATTCCTTTGTTTTTTATAGAATTTCATGAGGCAATTTTCTTTTTCCCTGCTATAGCTTTAATGTTCTTTGTTATTAATTCTTTAATCATAATTAACTATTATTTAAATGGATTTAATATCTATCTTAAAAGAAACATAGCAGCAATAATATCAATAATAAGTTTTATTGGAATATCGAAATTATCAATATTCACAACTGATCCTATTTTTTTATTTCTATTATTTATTTTTATAGCCTTTTTATATAAAATTATTCTTCACTATTTAGCAAAAGATATTTTTAAAGAAAATTTCACTGTATTAAAAATAACTATTTATGAATTTTTATTAGGTATTCTTTTATGGTCTTTTAGTCTTATAGTAGTGGAAGGTTTGATAACTCCTATATTAGAGGTTGGATTGATAATATTATTTATTTTTATTGCAACTATGCTATCTTTCAGAAATCCAAAAAAAATAATTCATGGTTTAAAAGAATTTTTTATTTAATTATCTAGAGTGATAGTCTTGTCTTTTGATGAATACATTAGACTCATTACAAAAAACCAATAAGAAAATGATATAACATCTTCAAATGGATCAGTATAAAATAAAGATAAGATAAATAAAACAGAAAATGCAGGGATAGTCTTATAGATAGATTTTAAAGTTAAATCTTCTACCAAAAAAGATGATTGATAAGCATAAAGACTGATTTTAAAAAGCATAAAACAGAAAAGGATAAAGCCTACTAGCCCTATATTGGTAATAAAAGATGATAAAGCAAATTTTTTTAAATAATCTTGGTTAGTTTCTATTAAAAAATTTGTTCTACTTTCATATATAAAAATATTTGACCCTAACCCTTCTCCAAACAATACATTTAAAAAACTTTGATTCAAAAAATCGTATAGTGCAACCAAGGAAAGAAATCTTTCACTTAGGCTAATAGCTAATGTTTGCTGACTTTCATTTTGTAATACACTCATTACACCTTGGCTAAAGCGAAAATCATTAATATTCATACCAGATATACTAAATAACTGAACACCAAAAAATGTCTGAAATAAAAAAATGATTGATACAAAAACTATTAAAAATTTAGAAATATTTAATAATTGTTGACCTTTGATTATTTGATCAAAGTATCGAATAAAGAGAATAATTGGTAAAAAATAAAAGAAAGCTTTTGCCTCTCCAAAAATTGGAATGATTGTCATTGATAAGAAAATAAAAATATATAATATATAATTTGGAATCTTATTTCTATTAATTAAATCAATTAAACATATAATAAATATTATCAATAATACTGCAGCAAGCCCGGTAGAGTTCAATGTGCCAAAGACTGGATCTCCTAATTTTTTTTCAACAAAATATTGGTAAAAAGCGATAAAAGGTTGAATACTCATAAAAAATAACCAACATTTAAAAAACTTTTTATATGCGTGTTTAGAAAAATCGGAATTAACAAAAATAAAAAAGAGAAATAAATATCTAAAAAAGGCTCTAAATCCTAACAGAAAATCGCTGAAATTTATCAAATAAATAAAGCTTCCAAAAATTGTATATAGTAATAATATTAATGCATATTTACCAATTGGTGTAATCTCAACCTTTTTTAAAAAAACTATTTTTGGTAATAAGTAATTTATAAATAATATGGCAATTACAAATTCAATAGACCATGTAAAGAAATGGGGTACTAATAAAAGCTCATCTGCAACCCAACTGATAAGAAATACTAAAGAAATTAATAACAAAAAAAGATCGTCCATTTTTCTTATTGCCAATATTAACAAAGGCAAAATAAGAAGTGCCAATATAAAAATAAAAAGGATATTCATCTCAAATAAATTAGGGGTTATAAAGCATTCTAACGACTAATATATCTTATTATTGTTTTTTCTGCATTTTGAGAAGATTGAAAGTTATTGTAAGAAATATAATCTTCTAAAAATTGTTTTGCTAATATAGGATCTAGGCAGAAATCAGAAGATAGAAATGAAGACAATTCATTATAATTAGATGCCACTTTAGCTAAATCTTTATACTCTAAAAAATAATCAATATTATTTTCTTCAGGAATTACATTATAAAAATTGGGAGTAATAATCTTTTTATCTAACAACAGTGACTCTATCAATGTTGTAGAATTATAGCCTAATACAACGGAAGCATTCTGAATTAAAGAAATAGGATTTTCAATATTAGTAATGGAAATATTATCTGAAATAGTAAGATTTTTTTGTTTAATAATTTTATAAATATAGTCGGAATATTTTTTCGGAAATTTTGTTTTAATAATCAATTTTTTCTTAAGATTTTTATTTGCATACTCAATAATATAAGCATGGAAATCAATTGAAATTTTTTCTATTTGATTTTTAAAGTTTGAATTAAAAAAAGACTCATTTTCTAAATAAGAAAATTTATCCTCTGGATAAAAGGAAAATAATACAATATTCTCTTCACTGGTTTTTAGATCTTTATAAAAATCTAATCTCGGTATACCGACTGTGGAAACATTATTGCTAGTAAATCCATCAATATTAGATTTTATAAAAGCGTTTTTTATAAAATTATTGTACGTTAAAAATACATCACCTATAAATTTTTTATTGGTATATCTTTGTATAAATCTATCTACAAATTTTTTACTAACTAAACCTTCTTTATATAACACGACATAAATTTTCTCTTTATGCTTAGCAAACATGCTTAGTTCTTGTAAATAGCCATATACATAATTAGAGCATATAAATCCATCATACTTTATAAGTCTTTCAAAAAAAATAAATGTATCGGATATAAAATTTCTATATTGATTTTTTTTATCTACAGGAAATAGATTTTTATCGTAATGATAATCAGTATGTAAATTTTTATTGCTATAAATTGTTGCTCCAAAAAAATATTTAAATATTTCTCTTAGAAATGAAGATTGTATGATAATATAATTTATTTCATTAGAATATTGAGCCATTGCTTTTATATCATCTATTCCTATGCCCTTATGGATATAAATCATTGTAGGAGCATTTCTTTTTTTTGATTTAACAACACTACACGTAAGGAAAAAAATAATTGCTGTAATTTTGGGAGAATTTATTTTGGAAGCTAAGCGAAATAAACCAAATTTATTGAATAAAGATCCTAAAATACTTTTTTTCATTGCTCAGACATTAAATCCGTTGCTCGTTCTAAATCGCTTAGAGTATCAATATTAACAATATCTCTTTTTGTAATGCAATATCCAAAGTTTTCTCCATAAATATTCTTATGGTTTAATATGCAATTTCTAGACATTACATAACACAGTCCATTTCTTATAAAACATTCCTCAAGTTGTTGTCTTGCAATAATATTTTTACCATCATTATCATAAAATGATAGTCTATTATTTTTTGCATTAAGAATTTTTTTAGGATGGTATTTTAAATCTACAGGAGAGACTGTCCATACAGAATCTAAATTATTACTTTTAAATTCATTTAAACATTCTATTACATCATCAATAATTCTTAATGGAGATGTGGGTTGTAACATAATCACTATATCAAATTTTTTCTTTTTCACTTTTTCCATCTCTAAAAGAGCATGATTTAATACATCCCAGTCTGAAACTAAATCACCAGAAATGGATTCAGGTCTCATAAATGGGACTTCTAGGTTGCATTCTTTTGCTTCGTTTGCAATTTCAGCATGATCTGTAGATACAATTGCTGTATATTGAAACGGCAATTTATGAATAACTTTTGATGTAATTTTAATCAAAGATTCATTAAAAATAGTTTTTAAATTTTTAAGCTTTATTCCTTTACTACCACCTCTTGCAGGTACAACTATTAAAATATTATCCATTGATTAATTTAAAGAATAATTTGATGTTATTTTTCTCATTTATATGGAAAAAATGGCAATTATTTTTTTCCGCTGAAATTCTATCAGACTCTCCATCGCCAATAACCATTACTTCATTTGAAGACACAGAGTACTTATTGATTATTTTTTCTAAAGTCATTTCTTTTTTCTGTGGGTAACCAAAGAATGCTTCAAAAAAGATATCTAATTTTAAATTTTTTAATATAATTGGTAAATCATTTTTATAGGTATATGAGCTAAGAAATAAATGATATTTTTCTTTTAATATTTCAAGATTTTTAAATGTATCTATGTTAATAGGAATCTTTTGAATTTTTTCTATTAAATGATTACTGTATGCAAACGTTAATTGATTTAAATCTTGATTAGAATAAGAGGCACTAGTTTCAATTAATATTTTTTCGATAATTTCAAACCTGCTAGCATGTTTATATTTATTCAAAACATTTGCAACTATCGAATGAAATTTAGTATCAAAAATATCAAAAAAAATTTGTTCTTTTAGTTGATTAGATTGCACAAGAGTGCCATCAAAATCAAATACTAATATTTTTAGATTTTCAAAATCAGACTTTAACATTCCCAATTTTTGACAATTGTTTTTCTTTCTTCTCTTTTTAGAGTAGATATCTTGTCATCTTCATAAAAAGAATCATTGTTATAGTGGGTTGTAGAGATTTCTTCGAAAATTACTCCATTTAATGTATGAAATTTATGCCATTCTGTTTTTTCCACTGTTGCAATATCCCCTTGTGATAATGACATAGATTTTCCACCTATTTCAACCTCTAAATCTCCATAAAGAATTTGGAATGTTTCTTCTTTCTTTTTATGGTAGTGATAAGGATGTTTTTGTCTAGGAAGTTGAATTATCAATTTTTTACAATATTTTCTATTTATAATATCAATGATTACTGCACCAAACTCTCTAAACCTGGCTAACCCATAATGATGTGAAATTTCAATATCACTATGCTTACCAATCTTGATTCTAGCATCATTTAACATGCCTCGAACCTGCAACATTATATTGTTAACAATATCCTCATCTGAAAGTTCTGATTTTATAAGCATATCTTTGTTTAAAGGTGCGTTCTTTTTATAGTCTTGATCAGCAACTAAACCATTGCGCCATTTACCTGCATCAAACCCTACTTCTAAGTTTAATGGTATAGCATAAAAAATATCTTTTTCTGATATTATGTCTCCTTTTTTGATATCCTTAGAGCAAAATACGCCTCTTTTTAAAGATAGTAAGGAATCTTTTTCTTCTGCCAAATATGGAGGACGATTAACGCTTCCACAATTTGCAACAGCTGCCTGATATGCGGCAATCCAATGCTTTACATGTTTTGGTTCAGAAGAATAAGCATTCAGTGCTTTAATATCTGATTGCATTCCTACGTGTCTTTCAAAAATTCTTGCGCCTTTTGCGTAAGCTAATTGTACTGTTGTATAATCATCAGGAGATTCATGTGTAGACCATCCCACTGTAACATCAGGGTATCTTTTCTTCAACAAATCAATTTGATTTAAATTTAATGATCCATCTGGCGTCGGATATAAAGCTACACAATGCATAATTGCAAAATCCATATTATGTTCTCTTAACATGCCCACAGCTTTGTCAATTTCTGATAAATTTAAACCTGCTGTTGATATGATTACTGGCTTATCTGATTGACATATGCGTTTAATAAGTGGATAATCATCAGCAGAACAGCTAGCTATTTTAATAATATCTATATCAAGACTATCAATCAAATCAACAGATACGTTATCAAAAGGAGTTGACATAACTAACATATTATTTTTTCTAATTACTCGTATCAATTCTTCGTACCCTTTTTTATCCATATAGGTTTGTATAAACCATGGAATATGCTTTACATCTGTACGGTCTTTAAAATCTGGATGGACAAAAGTATCTAAAGTGTCTCTAAATTGAAATTTAATGGCGGCTTTAACGTCTAATTCATTAACAATAGTACCTAATTCATTAATAACATTGGTACCATGCTCGATTGAGCCAAGATGATTATTAGCCAGATCTAATGTAAAAAGATCATTAAAATTAAAAAGTTTTTTCATTTTTCTTTGTCTACTTTCGTTTGTTTTAATCAAAAATACACTACTTTGCCTGTATCATTTGACTCAAATGAACTTAGCATAAGCTTATGTGTTTTTACAGCATTTTTAAAATTAATAGGTGATTCGCTATATAAAGAGTTTCCATCTAAAACATCAATTATATTTTTAATTTCATTTTTAAAATCATCTGGTCTTGTTTTAGGAAATAATTTTAAGTGTTCTTTGTCCTTTATAGAATATTTTACTGCATCATTATTAGAATCGTAATTGATATACCATTTTAAAAATCCCTTGTCTCCAACTATATGTACATATTTTTCAGTGGGTTTTGTTACTACATCTTGAACAATTCTACCATGGAATGCGGTATCGGTATCAACAAGGATAGAACATACTTCATCGTAATGCAAATTCTCTCCTTGAATAATTTTCATTTTACAAGAAACACTTTTAATCTTTCCAACATTTAGTAAAGATAAAAAATGTTGAAATATATTTACCCCATGTGAATGCTCTAGACATGCTCCTCCACCTTGTTCAATAGATCCTAAATAGCTATCCTCTGGGCCTGAAAGCCATGGGTGAGCATCTAATATACCACCCCAATTCTCACGAATGTTTGCATCCATATATATTGGACTCCCCAATGAGCCGGATTTAATGATATCATCGGTAAATAAAGTGCAGTCTGTAATAGTATGGTTGTATCCAACAAATACTTTTGTATCTGATTCATCTATCATTTTTGTAAAAATATCTAATTTTACTTTCTCATCATCTGTGATACCACATAATGGTTTTTCAATTAAGATAGCCTTTGGATTATTTCTGATTTCTTCTATAGCAAGAGATAAATGCGATGATGGTGGAGTGCCAATGATAATAATGTCAAATTGTTGCTTATCTAATTTATCTGGTTGAGTTAATATTATATTATTATCCCATTTTCCATATCTTTCAGGGTAAATAATATTTTTTGTTCTATCTAGAGCATCTTTATCAATATCAACAATGGTAACACTTAACCCTTGTGCTACACAAGCATTGGCTAAATGATTCCCAATTGAACCAGCACCTATAATTTTGACATTCATTTCAACAACAATGACTAATGGTTATTTGATTGAGAATAATAGTTACGACTAACAACCAAAAGATTAAGATAAAACACCTTAGCAATAATCAATAGAATTGGGAGAGAGATGCTTAAAACTACATAAAATATTAGCTGATATAATCTTCTTGAAGAAGAAGGATAAATAGGCAAGTTTGGTTCACTTAATATGTTAAAAATTTCTGATTTTTCAATATTTTGTATTTTGGCTACTTCTCTTTGCTCTAATAATGTAGACATTATATTTGTTTGAAATTGAACATCACGCAATAACTTCTCTAATTGCATTTGTAAGTCTGGGGAAGAACCAACTTTAATATTGTTGTATCTAAAATCTTTAAGAGTATTTTCAGCGTTATTTAAATCTTTCTTAACCTCATCCATTCTTTCATTAATAAATAATAATTTATTATATGCTCGTTCATTTTCTTTTTTTATTAAAAAATTATTTGCACTTTTAATCAATAATTCATTAATGCTTTGTGTAACATAATTATTTTTGGCTGTTACTTCGATTTTAACTACTGATGATTCATAATTTTCAACTACACTAATCATTTCTCTTAATATTAGGACACTATTAACTACATTTTTATAATCATTAATATCGCTACTTAAATCAGGATTTATCCATTTATACAAGGTTAGGGTATCAGAATCATTAATTTTTATATTTTCATTTAATAAAGATTCTAAAAAAGAATGAGATTCAACAACTTCTCCCAGAACTGAAATTTGACTTGTAGCAGATCCTCCAGCAAGAGGCATCTGAATACCAAATTGCGATAACCCACCAAGAGATAATTGATTAGATTGCTTATCAGATAAATATATTTTTGAGGTTGATGTATAATCTGGCTGGTAAAAAAATAATAAATAAACTAAAGCAATTATTGAAAGAACCGACGAAAAAAACAATACAAAATTTCTTTGATTAATAATTTCTTTAATAATTTTATTTAAATCTTTATTCATTTATTCATAATCCTTAATATTAATTTTAAGCAAATTTATTGTTATAAATCTAAATATCCACAAAAATAAATTTATTGATAAAAAATGAAATAAATTCAAAATGAAAAAAAGTAGATTAGATTTGATTTAAACAAAATGAAAAAAATAAAAATACTCGCTACAATAGGTCCATCTTCATTCAATAAAGATACTATAAAAACAATGGATAAAAATGGTGTAGATATCTTTAGAATTAACTTATCCCACACTAACATTGATGATTTAGAAAATCAAATTAAACTAATTCAAAGTTGGACAAAAAAATCAATTTGCCTAGATAGTGAAGGAGCACAGATTAGAACTGGCCATATTGACTCTGATATTTTAAAGTTGAAAAAAAACGATGACTTAAGAATAGGCAATTCTAATGAAGAAAAACTGTATTTTACTCCAAAAAATATAATTTTTAAATTTGAAAAATCTGATTTACTAAAAGTTGATTTTAACGATGTTGTGCTGGAAGTAACTGACATCAATGATGATCATATAATGACTAAAGTAATTTCATCTGGTACAATCGGTAAAAATAAGGCTGTCACCTGTAGTAGAAAAATTACTTTGCCTGCTATCACAACAAAAGATAAACAAGCGATTGAAATTGCAAATAATAGTGGAGTTGACTTCTTTGCTCTATCTTTTGTGCATACTTCTGAAGATATAAAAGAACTCAAAAAATTATTAAACAATGATATCAATATCATAGCAAAAATTGAAACAAAAGAGAGCTTAAATCATCTTAATGACATTATTAGTGAATCCAATGCTATTCTAATAGATAGAGGCGATCTATCTAGAGAAATATTATTAGAACAAATACCTATAGTACAAAAACAAGTTATTAGTTATGCTAAACAACATAATCATCCTGTCTATGTAGCAACAAACCTGCTTGAATCTATGATAACAAATAAAAGCCCTAATGTGGCTGAAATTAATGATATTTTTAATACTTTAATGGATGGAGCGAATGGGCTTGTGTTGGCTGCGGAAACTGCTATTGGCAGCAATCCATTGTTGTGTATAAATATGATTAATAAATCTATTATTGCTTACAATGAACATAAAGATAGGAAAGAATTAAAAT
>MDTE01127320.1_pt1 | contig 24269 bp, 20 predicted proteins | sample 811231 | NCBI WGS metagenome assembly MDTE01 (sample SAMN05326651, study PRJNA326480) | marine metagenome | isolation source: seawater | place: Indian Ocean: Red Sea | collected 2010 | reverse complement strand
TTCTACAATTCTTTTGCACTCGGTCAGGCCACCACAATTAGTCGCATAAGGCTGGCACACGGTTACGCCGCCATGATCCATCATCTCGATCAGTTCAAAGCGACTGGATGCATGCTCACCCATGGCGAGGGGAATCGAAGTCATAGACGACAAGCGGGCATAGGCACTTGTACCGTCGACTGAGAAGGGCGTCTCAAAAAAGTAAACATCATATTCTTCGGCATGACGAGCGACCCACAAAGCAGTAGCATGATCGCTGTACCCATAACCGACATCCAAAGCGAGAACTGGTTCTGGGCCGAGTGCTTTTCGAGCCAGACGAAGTAATTCAACCGCAGTCTCTCGGGACGAATACAGGGGCTCGACTTTAAATGCGTTAAATCCTTCTTTTGCCAGAAGTTCACAGCGCTCGACCTGTTGTCGTAGAATCGTTTGTCGGTCGTAGGCATCAGAGACGATTGTTGCATACGGAGTAATATGGGTTGCTTGAACCGACCGCCCTGCCTTATAGGAACTTCGTTCTGAACCGCCCATGATCTCAAAAACGGGTAATCCGAGTGCCTTCCCATAAATATCCCACAGGGCGACATCCAGAGCACCTAAGCATCTCATTGCCCAGCCCCTACGATTCGAGTGCAGCATACTTTCGTACAGCTGATTCCATGCGGCTTCTGGATGCACAAACTCTTTTCCAATAATCTGGGATCCAAAAAAAGAATCGTTACCCACTAAGGCGCTTCGCGCTACTCCAGGGGGAACTCTAAACATCTCTGACAGGCCCGTCACACCTTCGTCGGTGTGAACTGTTAACAGCGGTAACGGTTCAACGCCCCCGAAGTCTGGCTCAACTTTGGGTCCGTCTCCAATTACAACAATTTCGCAGGATACAACTTTCACACTTGCTGTTCCTCAGGTTTCGTTAACGGGCGTAGCTGGGAAGTGTCTATGGCCACAACCCGAGACTTTACTGCCGGAGGATAGCATTAAAACCATATTTCTTTTACCTATTACGAAGAAAATCCGACGGTACGACGCACTTAGAATTTCTTGTATTTTAAGTAAGCTACTTGAGGTTTCATGCCACCCCGGATTGCTTTCCTCATTTGATTCTCAGTGTTAATGATAACCTCTGTTTTTTCCAGTACCGTTGTTAGGTGTTGGGAAGGCAACACAACAATACCGTCCGCATCAGCAAGCAAGAAATCACCGGTCGTTATGTCGACGTGCCCGATTCGGATAGGTTCCCCTAATTCCTGAGGGATCCACTTACCAACGATGTCAGTAGGTGTGTGGTAACGACAATATACGGGAAAATTACTTTTCTTTATCATTTCCACGTCGCGACAGCCGCCATCCGTAACATAGCCAATCAGGCCTCGTTGCTGGAGTACTTCGGCAGATAGTTCTCCCATAAAAGCCAGATCATCATCATTTGGCTGACATACCAGGACATGGTCGGGTGGGACGTCACCCAAGAGTTTAGTCCATGCCAATAATGTTTCATGAGGATCCATCCGGTTGTCCCGTTTTCCTGAGACTGTATAAATCGGACCCGCGATCCGTTGGGAAGCTTGCAATGGTTGAATTGTCCTCGGCAAAACAAAATTTGTCAGCCCTTCGGCTACCATAACATCGTGAATTGCACTGGTGTAACACGCTAACAGCCGCTCTATGGGTTCCAAGCTTGAACTCCCAATTAACTATTTTTGTTTTGTACGACGTTAGTATGATACAACTATCACTAGACTTGAGTCATTAAAAGATCGATGATAAGCACGATTAATAACGTCGGAGACTATGGGATGGGAGGACGATTAGCTAGCAAAGTAGCTGTTGTGACTGGCGCCGGCCAAGGGATTGGTCTCGCAATCAGCGAGCGGTTTTTAGGCGAAGACGCTACAGTAATAGGGATTGATAAAAACGAAAGTATCCTAAATGTGTTTGGTAGTGCTCGAGACAAATTTTTTCCTCATGTCATCGATGTGGAAGACCACCAGAAACTGGCATCTTGCATTGAGGCCGTGATCGCAACATTTGGCTCAATACAGGTGCTGGTAAACAACGCCGGTTTTTCTTACTACGAAGATGTTTTGTCAACCACGCTGGATCAATGGCGGCACACGCAGCGGGTAAATGTTGAATCTCAGTTTATGTTATGCAAGATGATTGCACCCGCTATGGTTACAGCGGGTTATGGACGTATTGTCAATATCTCCTCAACCCAAGCAATAGCTGTTGAGCCCCAGGTGAGTGCTTATGCTGCGTCTAAGGCAGCGATCAACAGCTTTACTCGTAGTCTTGCGGTCGAGCTTGCGCCGCACAATATAGTGGTCAATGCGATCGCGCCGGGCTGCATTCACAGCCCGATGTGTGTAATTGATGGTGTTGATCAAACGGAAACGGATACTTTTCAAGAATGGTATGTCAAGCAAAGGAAAATACCGCTTGGCAGACCCGGGGATGCCGAAGAAATCGCGTCCGCTGCTGTTTTTCTTGCATCGGAGGAGTGCAGTTACATTACCGGCCACGTTCTGGTCGTTGATGGGGGTTTAACGATAACGTTTTAACTATCGTTAAAACTGCGAGGACCTATCGACAGATTTTAAGGCTTTGGGGAACCGTTATAGGATCGCTCCCACGGTCCAGGGTACAAATTCCTCGTTTCCCATCCCTAAAAGTTCGGACTTAGATTTTCTTCCCGAAGCGCAGTTAATTATGTGCTGAAAAATTTCCTGACCTTTTTTTTCTACTGTTGTTGTGCCGTCAATAATGTCACCGCAATTGATGTCCATATCATCTTTCATTCTAAGATACATGGGTGTATTAGTCGCGAGCTTAAGACTCGGTACTGGTTTGCCTCCAAAGACTGAGCCACGCCCTGTTGTAAAGCATGTGATGTTCGCGCCGCCAGCGACCATACCCGTAATTGAGGCGGGATCGTACCCCGGTGTGTCCATAAAAACAAAGCCCTTTTTGTCAATAGTTTCGGCATAGCCATAGACATCAACCAGGTTTGTTGAGCCACTTTTTGCAACCGCACCGAGAGATTTCTCCAGTATTGTAGTCAGCCCACCAACTTTGTTTCCATGGGTTGGGTTGTTGTTCATTTCCGCATGATTAGCGCTTGTGTAATCTTCCCACCACTGAATACGATCGATCAATTTTTGGCCCACGGTTGGATCGATCGCTCTCCCGGTAAGAAGATGTTCCGCGCCATAGATTTCCGGCGTTTCACCGAGGCAAGCCGTTCCGCCGTTTCGGACCAGCAGGTCGGCAGCAACCCCAAGGGCAGGGTTTGCCGATATTCCTGAATAGCCGTCTGAACCGCCACATTGTAGTGCTAGAGTTAAATCACTGGTCGGTCGAGTTACGCGCTCGCATCGATTTGCGTCAGGCAGGAGTTCGCGGACGAGCCCCACGCCGCGTTTGGCGGCGGCGCTACTTCCTCCGCAGTCTTGTATGGTAAAAGCATGAAGGGTGCTGCTTGGGTTGAGTTTTTCCGCGTCCATCATCGCCCCAATTTGATTGGATTCGCAGCCCAAACCAATGATAACCACGGCGTAAAAATTCGGATGTCGGGCGTAGCCAGAAATCGTCTTTTGGATGTAATTCAGCCCAATGCCGGCGCAGCCCCCGCAGCCATGATCATGGGTGAGCGCAACCACACCGTCCACATTGGGGAATTCGGAGAGTACGTCATCTTGAAACGCAGCAGCAACTTGTCGTGCGACACTCGCTGAACAGTTCACACTCGTTAATACTCCGATATAGTTTCGGGTTCCGACTCGCTCATTGGAGCGGACTATGCCTTTAAAGGAGACTCTATCCTGAAGCGCGATCAGGTTGGGAGTAACAACTCTGGATGAGAACTGATAATCACGGTTGAAGTCATTCATGCGCAGGTTGTGGCCGTGAACATGCTGTCCAGCGTTGATGTCGGCGTCGGCCACCCCGATGATTTGGTCGTATTTTCGAACCGCAGTACCTTTCTTGATTGTTTTCGTCGCAATCTTGTGGCCGGGCTCGATGTTATCCGTAGTGGTGATGCCTTCCTCTGGAATATCCATTCCAGCGGTTAAGTCAATCCGTGCAACCACGACGTTATCGTTGGATCCGAGCCGGATAGTTTTATTGTTGGGTGCCGTCATTCTGTGCAATACTTTTTTTGGGGATCACATTCCTGTATTGGTTAAGTTTTAATGCTCTTAGCGATCGAAAATTGTTGCACAACCTCGCCCATGCATGACCGTTCTCACCCTCAATAGTAACGTTTTTTTAACGTTTCAGGGATTCTTACCCGGATAAACCGTACCGAAGACAGGGAAATCCGAGCTTGGTTATACATGTGCTGCTACTAATGTAGGTTTTTGCGATGTGAAGATGGATAAAAAATAAAATCGAGAAACTAGTAATGGCAACAAATAATAGGTGTAAAATTAGTAATAGTTTGTATAGCAAGTTTCTAAGAAACGTAGTAACCGCACCAAGAATTGGGAGAACAACTACCTGGCTTCGAATCAGGTGGTCGGGAGTTTGAGTCTCTCCAGGCGCGCTAATCTACCAAGGACTTACGGCGCTAAAAAAAAATAAGCATTTTCCCAATGAAGGTACCAGAATCAGTTGTTAGAGCTTCGGGTCGTTAGCAAACGAAAATATTTCGCGTGGACACCCCTCAGCTCGCACAAAATTACGCCCGGAATGGATTTATCACCGGCATGAAGGTGCTCTCAACTGAAGAGGTAGTTATCCACAGAACAGCGCTAGAGCGAGCTGAGACGCAACTAGGTCCCTTGCATTATCTAAATAAGATTCACACTGTCCTTAGTTCGGCATACACACTAGCGACACATCCCCGACTGATCAATATAGTCGAGACCATCCTTGGCCCTGACATTCTGCTATACAACGTGACTTATATTATCAAGGAACCTGGTACTCCACACTTTGTGAGCTGGCATCAAGATCTGACCTATTGGGGCTTCGATAGTGATGATCAAGTGTCTGCTTGGCTAGCCCTCTCGCCAGCAACTGGTGAAAGCGGCTGCATGCGAATGCTTGCGGGGAGCCACACACAAGGCATGAGAGAGCAATCACCAACAGATGATCCTGATAATGTGCTCCTTTTGGGTCAGACGATTAAAAACGTTCCTGAAGATGAAGCCGTACTGTGCCCACTGAACCCCGGTGAGGCCTCACTGCACCATGGCTGGACCATACATTCGTCTACACCAAACAACAGTTGTGACCGGCGTATTGGTGTAAACATTCAGTATATTAAACCCAGTATGTCTCAGCAGAAAGCTCAATCTGATTCGGCACTATTGATAAAAGGGGTCGACGGTTACGGTCACTTCAAGCCTGATCCTCTGCCCCCTGACCAAATTCCAGCGGACGCCACAGAGACGATTGCTAACCTGACAGAAAGGAGTAGTCAGATCACAGTTCAACAATCTCGATTGTAAAAAGTTTAGGTATGCTTTAACAGTTATTTTTTTCGATCGGAGAACGCTCTAAGGACAGCCTCAGAAAGATTGGATCATGCTTCATAAGCCACTACCAAGAAGTTCTATAGTAGTAATACCTCTAAAGTTGTTCCTCTAAGATTGCCCAAATAAAATAAAGAAACTAGTAATAACACCGAATAATAGGTGTAAAATTAGTAATTGATTGCGCGATGAGTTTGCAAGAATCATTGTAGTTGTAACAAAAATTGGTGGTAAAAGTATCTGTCTTTTAATCAGCTGGTCGCAGGTTAGATTCCTGTACGATCCACCATGGAAACAATTACTCACAGGACTTTAAAAAAGTTGTGTCTCAAACCATCTGGATTGTTTTATATACATTGTTTGCGGTTTCAGGCTTGGATGGCTGATATAGCAGTCTATCTTGGTTATCGGATTGTTACGTGAAAAGTCCAGCCGACCACAACGAGCTTGTCTTGGATGTAGATAGTTTGCGGATTACTGTCAATCCGAAGATAGGTGGAACGATTGTCGACATCTGGCACAGAGATTTAAAACAGGGGATTTTAGGATCTACGCCATGGGATCCCATTCTGTCCCCGATAGCGGCTCGCGCCGCCGACGAAATGACTTGGCTTACACGATATCGCGGTGGGTGGCCATTGTTATTTCCAAATGGTGGCGATACCTGTGAATTTGATGGAGTTTTGCATGGGTATCACGGCGAAGCATCGGTGAGTCCATGGGCCTTCGATATTCAAGGAAGATCGATCCGACTGAGAAGACAATTCTTTACGGTACCCGTTGTCATGGATCGGGAGTTGCAGATTTCTGGTGACGTTTTGATTATAAAGGAAGCAATAGCTATGGTAGGTAAATCTCCAATTGAGGTGATGTGGACTCATCATCCTACCTTTGGAGGGGATCTTTTAGGCGGTGGTTTTGTTATTGAGACCGGCGCAAAAACAGTGGTTGCTGACGACCAATTTGAGTCTCCTTTAAATCCTCTCAAGCAAGGGGCTACCGGGTCTTGGCCGATGTTGCCAGGAAAGAATGGCTTATTCGATATGAGCGTGCCTGAGCAACCAATTGCCTCGATGGCCTATTTGCTTGATTTTAAAGAACCGTGGGTGTCGGTTCGGCGTTCCGATTGCACAGTTGGCGTTGTGTTGTCTTGGGATCTATCCATCTTTCCGTGTGCTTGGCTTTGGTATGAACTAGAGGGAACATATGATCCACCATGGTTCGGAAACGCACGGCTGTTAGGCATTGAACCGAGCACTTCGTGGCCGTGGACCGGCCTCGCTGACATAAAAGATAGGGGTGGACCATTGTTGATATTATCGCCGGGAGACAAGATTGCTACGACGCTTCGACTGCATGTGTTTAAACCCGATGGTATTATTGAAGGGGTGGATCACGATGGCCGGGCTATTATTGGTTGATTAACACGGGCAAATGGCTCAACAGTAGTTGAGAAGGAATCTCAACGAGATAAATATACGGCGAGGTAGGTTAATAAAATTAGGGAATAATTATGGAAATTTATGTAACAAGCGTATTTGTTGACGATCAGGAAAAAGCACTAAACTTCTACATCAACATTCTCGGATTTGAGAAGAAGAATGATGTTCCAGTTGGTGAATTTCGCTGGTTAACAGTTACAGGTAAAGCCAACCCTAATGGTACCGAACTTCTTTTGGAACCCAGTAATCATACGGCGGTTCCAGACTTCAAAACCAAACTTGTTGCTGACAGGATACCTGCTGCGTCCTTTAAAGTAGACAATCTAGACGCTGAATTTAAACGCTTGGTGGACTTGGGCGTAGAGTTCATCCAAGAGCCAATGGATGCGGGCGAGGTAAAAATGGCTGTTCTAGATGATACTTGCGGAAACTTAGTCCAGCTTGTGGAATTCGCTTCATAATACTCTTGTTTTACTGCATTTTACAGACCAAGATTGTTTTTAGCTGATTTGATATTGGCTAGATTCACTCACACACTTTAAAGAGCATCGTTCACCCATAACTTGAGGAGATAAGGTTATAAAAAGCTGATTCTGTTTACGTAAATTTACTAGACATAAAAATGAACTAGTGACAGTATCAGAAAGACTAGGCCATGCTTTACAATCCACCACCCAGAAGTTCTACCGCAGTAACACCTCTAAAGTTCTCTCAATAAAGAATCTAAAACACCTAAACACGTCATTGAATAAGGGCAAAATAGAAACTAATTGGGAGATTGATTCTTTGGAATCATTGTAGTTGCAAAAAAACTGGTCAAAAGGATTACTGACTCTTTATCAGCGGATCGTAGGTTCGATTCCTGTGCGGCTCACCAGAAACGATTAAAACAATAAATTATAAGATTGTATTTTTTGTCTTGTTTTCCAGTTTGTGCGATAGATTTTTTCTACAATTATCCAGAAAACTGAGCGAATTCGGCTAAAATTTAAAACCCATTTAAAGTGCGCCTATTGTAAAATATTCGAACCTTAAACCATTTGAATCTTAATCGGCGTGTTGTACGTTCGATTCCTACACGGCCCGACATAAAAGCAAGGACTTACAGCATTCGGAACGATTTAAATGTTTGAATACACAAATCACGTAGTGTCAGAAGGCTACTGGCTTGCTGGGAGAGAGATTTGCGTTTAAGAATTCTTAGTGCAGGCCTCGTTTTAATACTGGCCCTGGGAGGCCTCTACTTTTTTGTCAAAGATGATGATATGACGGATTCCGTATATCGTTTTGGCAAGGTAACAAAGGGACCAATGGAGGTTCTTGTATCCGCCACAGGAAAAGTTAACCCAGTTTTAGTGATTGATGTGGGTTCGCAGGTATCTGGACAAGTGGCCGAAGTATTGGTTGATTATAACAGTCGAGTGTCAAAAGATGATGTCATTGCAGTTATTGATCCGACACCGTTTGAAGCGCGATTAGAAATTGCGGAGGCTGACTTAGCTCAAGCAAAGGCTAGCGTTATGATGCAGGAGGCATCATTAGAGCAGCTGAGAGCGGATTTATCTGGTGCCAAAGCTGGATTTAAAGAAGTCGAGCAGGATTTAGAAAGGCAGCAAGCGCTATTCAATCGACAAGCTGTATCAGCAAGTGTTGTTGATCGCGCACTTGCGAGTCGTGACCAAGCAGCAGCAAGGATCGAAAGCTTGCTAGCGCAAATCAAGCGCCAAAAAGCACAAATGCTGATTTCGGAAGCTCAATTGCTTGCGCGTATTGCTGGTTTACGCGAACGCAAAACTGAACTTGATAATACTATTATTCGATCACCAGTTGAGGGGATTGTAATTAGTCGAAGTGTTGATCCCGGGCAAACTGTTGCAGCTAGCTTACAGGCTCCTATACTTTTCACCATTGCGCAGGATCTTACCCAGATTAATCTCGAGGTCAGTATTGATGAAGCTGATATTGGAAGGGTCCGTGAAGGCCAAAAGGTGCGGTTCACAGTTGATGCATATCCGGAAAGAGCCTATAGCGGTAGTGTGTATCAAATAAGAAAACAGCCAGTTGAGACCTCCAATGTAGTCACCTATGTAATTATTGTCAGCAGTCGTAATGATGACGATTCCCTTTTGCCTGGAATGACGGCTAATGTTGAGTTAGTTATTGGCGATCGAGCTGATACATTACAGATACCAAGTAGCGCATTGCGTTATCGACCTCGCGGTATTGAAGTCTCTGCTAGCGATGATCGGGGGTCGATGGATGGTCGAAGCGGTGGCCAAGGACAGCGAGGTGGCGGTGGGATGCGCGCTATGATGCAGCAGATGAATGAGCAGCTTGAATTGACTAAAGAGCAAGAGAGTTCTGCAACTACCATATTTACGGAAATGGGTGAGGCTATTCGTGGTTTGCAAAGCAGCGGTATGTCTTCCGATGAGATGGGGCCAGCGATTAGAGGGCTACGTGAGCAAATGCAGCAGAAGTTAGAGGCGATTTTAACTGCCGAACAGAGGGAAAAATATCGCGAATTAACAGCCGGGTCTTCTGCCTCTAGGGGAGCACGTGCTGTGGCTTGGGTTATGGGATCAGATGGCCCAAAAGCGGTAAGTGTCATGATCGGGATATCAGATGGCAACAAGACAGAGATAATAAGCGGTGAAATCTCTTATGGCGATCAAGTAATAGTAGGCGAAAGTGTCGTGACGAAGTAGTGAGAGGCTAATCGTGGAAACTATTATTCAAACCATGGGCCTTTCTAGGGACTACATGGTGGGTTCTCAAGTGGTGCATGCCCTCCGTGATCTAGATCTAAAAATTAATAAAGGAGAGTTTGTTGCTATCATGGGGCCTTCAGGTTCTGGAAAATCGACATGTATGCATTTGTTAGGTTGTTTAGATACCCCTAGTAGTGGGAGTTATGAACTAGACGGTGAAGATATCAGTGGAATTGGATCGGATGAGTTGGCAAGCGTACGGCAGCGCAAAGTTGGTTTTGTCTTCCAAGCGTTTAATCTATTGCCAGACATGAATGCCCAGCGTAATGTGGAGATGCCATTGATGTATGGAGCTATTGAGCGTGAAAGCCGTAGACAAAGAGCTAGTGAGGCGCTTGACGCGGTAGGGCTTTCTGATCGAGCGCATCATTTGCCGACGCAATTGTCAGGCGGACAGATGCAACGAGTTGCTATTGCTCGCGCCATCGTAAATCGTCCATCACTGCTGCTCGCAGATGAGCCCACAGGCGCACTAGATACTACAACTGGACAGGAGATTATGAATCTTTTTCGCGATCTAAATGATCAGGGTATTACTGTAATTCTAGTGACTCATGAGCAGGAAGTCGCCAACTTCGCCCAGCGAGTATTAGAGTTTCGCGATGGGTGTCTTACGAGCGATCGAAATCGACAGAATGATTTAGGGACACAGCATCTGTGAAGTTTTCTGACACACTTTGGAGCGCTTTTAGCTCTTTACGTTCAAACATACTGCGTACGGTTTTGACGACTTTAGGGATTATTATCGGTGTTGCTGCTGTTATTGCGATGGTCGGGGTTGGCGCTGGAGCTGAACAGCGAATACAAGGCGTCATGGATACACTTGGTTCCAATGTCATTTTTGTTAACAATGGCAGCAGTGTATCGAGTGGAGCCAGGGGCGGCGCTGGTTCACTCATTTCTTTGACAGAAGAAGATGCTCGTGCATTGCAAGAAGAGGGTGATTCGATTCTAGTTGCAGCGCCAACTATTCGAACCTCAGCACAATTAATTAATAGTAGCAGAAACTGGTTTTCAACAATCTATGGTGCTGGTGCTGGATATTTGGAGGCAAGAGGATGGGAGATAGTAAGTGGACGTGCATTTACTGCTCAAGAAGAGCGCTCCCCAACGAAGTTTGCAATTATTGGTCAAACAGTTGCCACACAACTATTTCCCGAAGAAGATCCAATTGGCCAGATGATACGGATTAAGCGTGTGCCGTTTATGGTAATCGGGTTACTAGGTGAAAAAGGCGAGACTCCCTGGGGGGGAGACCAAGATGACGTGGTGTTTATTCCGATTACAACTGCAAAGACTCGTATTACGGGAGGGGACAGGTTTCGTGGCCCGTTCGTTCAAAGCATCACCGTCCAGGCCTCGTCAGCTGCGGCGGTTATGGAAGCCGAACGGCAAATAACTGAAATCCTACAGCGCAGGCATGGAATTAAACCGGGTCAACCAGACGACTTCACAGTGCGGAATATTGCTCAAATGGTGGCTGCAAGAGCTCAATCTGAGCGCATTATGTCCATTTTATTGGCATCTGTAGCTGGAATTTCTCTCCTTGTTGGTGGTATCGGTATTATGAACATAATGCTCGTGTCTGTTACTGAGAGAACTCGTGAGATCGGCTTGCGAATGGCGGTTGGGGCAAGAAGCAAAGATATATTGTTTCAGTTTGTATTTGAGGCTGTTGTGGTTTCATTAATTGGAGGTCTGATCGGTATTACTATCGGTTTAGCTGGATCTATTGCGGTTGCAAGAATCGGGGATTGGCCTATAGTGGCTTCTCCCATGGCTGCTTTATTATCGATCGTTTTTGCTGCATTGGTTGGCATATTTTTTGGTTATTATCCAGCCTATAAAGCATCACGGCTTGACCCCATCACGGCGCTACGCCAAGAGTAAGGCAAGGTCTGCTATTCAGGCTAGTGGTTCAACTCCAGTGTGAAACAAATAATGGATTCTTACCAGGGCTATGCTGATAAAATGTCAGGAGTTCTAGCGAATCACTAGATTCTTCAAATATATTCTGGCCTTAGATTTTCAATAGGAATAAGATAGCCGTATGAGAAGAACACTGATCAGTCTTTGGGTCTTTTTTAAGTCCACAGATTCATAGCTAGCACAATTTACTAGAAAGCACTATTCTTAACTACCGCTTAATCCTCTAGTTATGATTAAAGTTATGGAAAACAATATTGTTCGATACGGACTTATCTCGACCGCCAAGATTGGTCTCAACGCCCATCTTCCTGCTTCTCATGAATCAAAAATTTCAGAAATAGTCTCAATCTCATCACGCACTGCTAAAAAAGCAGAAGCGGTAGCAACTGAGCATGGTCTAAGTCGATGGTATGCATCATATGAAGAACAGCTTGCTGATTCCGAAATAGATGCTGTAATCAATCCACTACCAAACAGTATGCACTGCGAATGGACTATCAAGGCTGCAGAGGCAGGAAAGCACATTTTATGTGAAAAACCATTAGCAGTATCAACAAAAGAATGTCAACGAATGATCGATGCAGCTAACCACAACAATGTTGTCCTTGTAGAGGCTTTCACGCATAGATGGAACCCGCACTTACGTAAGGCGCGACAGCTTATTTCTGATGGTGCGCTTGGAAGAGTTGTAACTGTCGATGCCGCACTATGCTTTAATGCTAAACCTGACAACAATGTTCGCTATTCAAGGGCACTGGGAGGTGGCGCGTTATGGGATGCTGGCTGTTATGCGGTGTATGCCGCTCGATTTGTTTTATCAGAGGAACCAATCCGAGTCCGTGGGGCCGCATATGATTCAGGACACTGGGGTGTCGATACGACTTTCTCTGGCATTATCGAATTTGCTAGTGGTACGATTGCGAATGTGACCGGTAGTATGGATCAGCCATTTCGGTGTCAGATCTCGATCGATGGAAGCCAAGGAAGAATAGAGATCCCTTCTATGTTTGACGATTCAGGACCTATCATCATTAAGACCGGCGATAGCCAAAATGAGCAGGTCATCGCCACGCCTGCCCCTAACCGATTCACTGTTCAGCTCGATGAATTCTCTCAATGTGTCCTCACAGGCAAGTCTCCTGATTTTCCAGCCGACGATGCCCTTCGAAATACTGCTGTTATTGAGGCGATGTATAAGTCCGCATACTCAGGTGAGGCGGTAAATTTTAGCCCTTAAAGCAATAAACAGGCCATCAGAATCCAAACGCATGGTAGCTCTGATCAGATGACCGTAAAAGAAAACCAATGTCGTATGGTAGATGCTGAAATCTGGGTCGATGCCGATGCCTGCCCGAATGCGATCAAAGAAATCCTTTATCGAGTTGCCGAACGGATGCCCGTGATGGTAACTTTGGTGGCTAACCAAGCGCTTCAAATACCCAGATCGCTATATATTCGGACCGTACAGGTGCCGTCTGGCTTTGATGTGGCAGATAACTACATCGTAGAGAAGTCAAAAACTGGTGATCTGGTGGTTACAGCAGATATCCCCCTCGCGGCCGAACTGATCGCTCGAGGCCGAATTGTTTTAAACCCTCGTGGCGAGCTCTATAGTGAAGATAATATCCGAGAGCGGCTGAATATGCGCGATTTTTTAGACACACTAAGAGGTGGTGGTGTGACGACGGGAGGACCCACACCATTCAGTCAAGCGGATCGAATGGCCTTTGCTAATCAGTTGGACCGGTTACTCGCAAGAAAAAAACAAGAAGAAAAAGAATTGTTGGATCAATAGGAGTGTCAAGACTGCAGGTAGATCATAATCTCACCCCAGAGCCTGTACAAACATTCTCTAATCACCGCCAACTCGTGACGTTGGTAAAAATAGCAGGTAATTAGGATCTAAATGGATTAGTCTTTTGAGCACTTTTTTAAGAAAAATCCCAGTTGCGATATTTATATGTTTAACTTAATCTCAGATATAGAGACTAGTACAAACTTCAGTCTTTTTATACAATCATTAAGAAGATCACGCACATTTCGTTAAAATTTATAACTCTCTGATTATTATCTGTGTTGTCAAATATTGGATCTTGGACAGACTGGACTCTTATCCAGTGAGTTGTATGTCCTTCGAAGAAATTCTTTTATATTCGATAGCCCCAAACCAAAGTAATCTAGATACTTCGTGGTTACTTCTTTGATTACATGAAACATGCCATTTTCATCATACATAAGTCTCATTAAGAACCATAGTCATCTACTCTGGTTTGGATTCCTGTTATCATTCTCTTCCAGCTTCGGGCAAACATACTTTATAGGTGTATTTGGACCTTCTATCCAAACTGAATTTGGGTTAACTCACACGATGTGGGGTACTATTTATCTTGTAGGCACTTTAAGTAGCGCCATCGTGTTACTCTGGACCGGAAGTCTGATTGATCGGTTTCAGCTTTCTTCATATACTCTAATTGTCGGTGTATCCCTCATCGTGGCTTGTTTGGTTACTTCGCTTTCATCAGGTGTCACATCCCTTATTATTGCAATCTTTCTTCTAAGGCAATTTGGACAAGCACTCGCTCCTCATATTGCCGCAACTACTATGGCTCGAAATTTTGCAGCAGAAAGAGGTCGAGCGCTCGCCATAGCGACGATGGGCTCAGCAACTGGAGAAGCTTTCCTTCCTTTTCTAGCTGTTGTGGCTATTTCTTTAGTAGGGTGGCGATGGACATACGCGAGTAGCGCTATCTTTCTAGGTATTGTTCTAGTACCACTCTCTCTCTATTTGCTTAGTAAAGCTCGTGGTAGGTTACTCTATCACGACGTTTATAATAAGAAAGATAGAATCACTAATCGTAGCATCAGATCCTGGACGAGGTCTGAAGTGCTACGTGACGCTCGATTTTATTTGTTAGTTCCCGGATACCTTGCGCCATCGATAGTAACAACAGCGTTATTTCTCCATCATCTTACTCTTGCAGATGCTAAGGATTGGTCCTATATATGGGTCACGGGAAACTATATTGTCTATGCTATAAGTGTAGTTGTTACGGCCTTAGTTTCTGGACCGTTGATCGATTATTTTAGGGCTGTGCGTCTGATGCCGTTGTCATTAATACCGCTAATATTTGCACTACTCTTAATAGCGCTCTTTGATAATCATCAAATTGTAGTACCTTACATGATGATGCTCGGTGTTAGTGCGGGTCTTGCACACACTGCGGCAGCTGCAATGTGGCCAGAATTGTATGGACTCAAGAACCTAGGCGCTATAAAAACTCTTGGTGTTATTTTAATGGTTTTCGGTTCAGCCCTTGGCCCGGTGACTTTGGGCGCATTAATAGATATTGGATCATCAATCGAAACTATATGCGTTTTATTTGCTATTTATTCATTCCTTGGTGGAATTCTGATGTACATAGCCTTTCGTAATTAAAAAGCAATCGGATCTCATAGTTCACTTTCTGTTATCAATAATTATGAACTCTGATTCTGCCGTCGACTACCAGCGTCTGAGCCCAGATAAAGTACTAAACGCAGTGGAGCAAGGGGGATATCGTTGCGATGGCCATCTGCTTGCATTGAATAGTTATGAAAATCGCGTCTATAGAGTAGGTCTTGAAAATAATACATCAATTATAGTTAAGTTCTATCGCCCGGAACGGTGGAACAACTCTGCAATTTTAGAAGAGCATGAATTTGCTAACGAACTTGTAGATAACGAAGTCCCAGTAATCGCTCCTATTCCTGATCAATATGGTGATACTCTCCGTCACTATGAATCATATCGTTTTGCAATTTTTAAAAATTGGGGTGGGCGAGCTCCTGATCTAGAGAATTCTAATCACCTTGAAAGTCTTGGACGGTGTCTTGGAAGAATTCATGTAGTCGGTAAATCAAAGCTATTCCATTCACGTCCAACTTTGACCCCAGAATACTTTGGCGTTGAATCATACATTTTTCTACTCGAAAACGATTTTATTCCGGATGATCTTAAGGTAGCGTATCAGTCGCTTGCTGAACATCTAATGCAGCTCGTTTCTTTCTGTTACGAGCGAGCAGGTAATATTTCAGTATTGAGACTGCATGGAGATTGCCACGCGGGAAATGTACTTTGGACTGATGAAGGCCCACATTTTGTAGATTTGGACGATTCCAGAAACGGCCCTGCAATACAAGATTTGTGGATGCTGTTACCAGGAGGCCGAGATGACCAGGAGCGATGTTTGGCAAGGTTGCTTAACGGCTATACACAATTTTGTGATTTCAATCCTTTGGAGTTACACCTAATTGAAGCGCTTCGCACGATAAGAATAATCCATTACTATGCTTGGATTGGGAGACGCTGGAATGACCCAGCTTTTCCGAATGCATATCCCTGGTTCAATACCCAACAGTGTTGGGAAGATCACATATTAAGCTTAAGAGAACAGATCGCTCTAATGCAAGAACACCCTCTATCTTTAATCTAGATCGATTCTCCTAATTTCAGGCATTAGGTCATGCGGCTTATTTTTTGCACTGCCTTTGCGATAACTATTCAGTTGATTACATTCATCATAAACACACCGCCAATTACAAGTATTGCGGCACTTATCCGTATTTTTCCAAACGATTCTTTGAGCGCTACGACTCCGATAACGATTCCTATTAAGACACTTGTTTCCCGCAGGGTGGATACCATTGCCATTGAATTATTGCGCATTGCATAGATTACGATTCCATAGGCCGTTGCTGTAGCAATACCACCCACTAAGATAACTAATCGATATTCAATACAGTACTGAAGGGTTTCTTTTAAGTTCTTACGTCGTAAGAAAGTAAGAATGAGGCTAAATGTTGCACCTGTAAGGATAAAAAGCCAGCTAATGTAAGACATCGGATTAACGGAATGTCGGACTCCTAATCCATCCATGATGGTATATGCAGCAATCATAAAACCTGCGCTTAGACTCAGCACCAGTGGTCGGTGGTCTTGGTATCGAGAAATACTGTTATTGAAGCTTAGCAGCATTATGCCACTACATGTTATTAAGATTCCGAATAGTGTTAGGAACGGGAGGGTTTCCCTCAGTAATAGGAAGCTTATTATTGTAACTAAAACCGGTGCAGTACCACGTGCGATTGGATATACCTGGCTCAGATCTCCAGTACGGTACGCTTTACCAAGTAATCCAATATATGCCCAGTGGATTACTACTGATGCGATGAGATATGGTAGGGATTCAGAGTTAGGGAGGGGGACTCGAAATATTATCGGAACAGCGATGATCGCTGCGACAGTGTGGAAGGCGGCGATGGAAAGCGTAGTATCTAATCCTTTCTTTGCGAAAGCATTCCAAGACGCATGCAAAAAAGCCGACAACAAAATAAGGATTACAATCGTGGCGCTCATCATTCGTTGCAGAGAAGGAAATTCTTCATATTAATTTACGTCCTTGAGTTTTAGATCGGTTGTAGAGTCTATCTTTAAAGATAGACAATGATGAAAAAATCGAGGTTAGGTCCAGACTGTTGATCTTCGATTTGGGAGTTTGTTGATCGTAATGGTAGGGAGAGGCCAGCATCAAAGGAAATACTGTGTTTTTTTCTAAAAAGTGTACTTTTGCTCGAGTTTATAGCATATTTAAATTGGAAAATTTGTTCCAGTATTAGACCAGTATGCCGAAGTTAGTTTAGTGGATAACCCAATCTAGGATAGTAAACCTTTCAATCGTTGCAAGCTAACCAACTAAAAGTATTGATTGAGTGTTTGTTTCTATTGGAAGAAAAACATACTTCTGTTTGATATAAGTTATTATCTATAATCAAATTTACTTAAAACAAAAGGTTAGTATGTGAATGGTAAAAATAGTCAGATTTCATAAGACGGGAGGTCCGAATGTTCTTCAGATAGATGACTGTTCGCTGGATTCACCAGGGCCTGATGAAGTAACTGTAAGAGTGAAAGCATTCGGAATTAATCGTTCAGAATGCATGCTGAGAAACGGCTCCTATATTTTCCAACCAGTTACTCCTTGCCGGATCGGATTTGAGGGCACTGGTACTATTGAATCTGTTGGTAATAATGTTACTGCGCATGATGTTGGAGATGATGTTTCGATTATTCCCTTTGCTGTTGCCAACGAACATGGCTTTTGGCAATCAATGCCAAAAGATCATGGGACTTATGGTGAGATCACTACTGTGCCAGTATCGGCAGTTATCAAGATACCCAAGACAGTTTCAACGGTTATTAATGCTGCAGCTTGGCACCAATACCTTACTGCCTGGGGAGGACTTATGTATTATGGATGTATAACTCCAGATGATATTGTTTTAGTTACAGCAGCCAGTAGTAGCGCAGCAATAGGTGGTATACATTTGGCGAAAGAGAGGGGTGCAATGGTTATTGCTGTAACAACTTCACCTGAAAAAATCGATAAGATTAGTTCTATCGGAGCAGACCATGTGTTTTTATTAAATGATGTTTCTTTCAAGCAAGAAGTCTATAGGGTAACGGAAGGAAAAGGCGTCACTTTAATTTACGATCCAATTGCAGGGAATTTAACCAACACTATAATTGATGTTGCTGCGCCTGAAGCAAGAATTATATGTTATGGCAATCTGGATCGTTATGACAGTTGTTTTCCTGCCCATAACGCGCTGAAAAAGAGAATTTCAATCAAGTTCTATAGTTGGGGTGACATAGCGCGACGCCCTAAGGAATTAAGAGAAGCTCATAGTTATGTGTACTCTAATTTGAGCAAGGGTGTTTTTAATCCTATCATTGATACAATATTCTATGGCTTAGAATCTTGCATCGCGGCGCATGAGCGAATGGAGGCTAACTCTCAGGTTGGGAAAATTGTGGTTAAGATATAGTTGATCTTAGATAATATATTTTCCAAAAAAAAATATAAGAGAAATAATGATTAGATAGTAGATGCCTCGTAAAAGAGTTTGGGTTTGATGTTTAATTAACTCACCAAAGAAAAAAATTTATCTCGCTAATCCAGCAATCGAGGGCTATCGGTGACGATTGATTGGAGCCGGTTTTCAAGAAATAATTTTGCACGGGCGCTGTCGTTCACTGTTGATACGGCAAATTGTATAGAAGAACTTTGAATAATACTTAAGTCGCTGTTTTTAATGAATTCCTTTAAAGTAAGTATTTTTTCACCTTTAAACTCACCTGAAAACCAAGCGCTAATATCTAAACTATTTAAATATGTAAGCCATTGTAAGGTAACATAGCCTTCTGCATTTGTAAGCCGATGTAAGTCGTCGTCATAAAAAATTACCAGTTGTCCGTCGCCATTTAACCTAACATCAGTTTCAATCCATGTGGCTCCTAATTCTTTGGTTTTTTGCAATGATGTCCTAGTGTTTTCTGGGGCAAAAATTGAGTCGCCCTCGGTGCGCAATGATTTTTCTATCTATAATGGTCACTAGGAAAAATACCTCCGTTAAATTACTGTTTTGGGTAAAGACGTCGGCCGGTTGGCCCATGTAACTCCTAAAAGGATTAGGCCGCCACCCGAAACAAGCCTCAAAGTCAAGACATCCTCTAAAAATATTACACCACCTATAACTGCGAATATTGGCGAGAGCAGGTTAAATGGTGTAACCAGTGCTACTGGATATCGTTGCAATAGGTAAAAAAGTCCAGACGTCGCAACTACTGAACTCATTAACGCAGTGTAGAGAAGGGATGACCAACCAATCCAAGTTGCGTTCTGTAAAACTGCAAGGTGATCCTTTTCGAATAGAATAGAGGTCGCTAGTAAAACGGGAGCACTTATCAAGGATATCCAAGCAACGAGTGTGAGGGGATGAATCTTACCAAGGCGCCGTATTTCGATAATTCCTAGAGCTGCAAATAAGCAACATATAGCCATCCAGGACAAAGCTGGCAAATCATCAAAAGCGGCAGGATCAAAAGTAACGAGAGCTGCTCCTAGCAAGGCGATAATAATTCCAATAATTTGTTTTCTGGCCACGCGCTCACCGAGTAGCGCTACGCCAAGTAACAGTGCTAATGGCACTTCAAGTTTGCTGAAAACCGCAACAGCTCCAGTATTTTCGGCTAACCCTAGAGATAGATAGAGAGTTAGATACATCCCAACACCCATAACAAACCCAATTCTAAGAAGTGGCAAGAATATCTTTTTTGGTATTCGTAGAAATCCAGTCAACAGAATGGCTAAAATTGCAAAACGTATTCCAGTAAAGAATATCGGAGGAAATTCGCTAAGCCCTATCGTGCCAACGATAAACATCGACCCCCAGAGCATATTGATTAGAACGGCGATTAAAATGTGGGGAAGAGTCATGTTACAGAAATTTTAAGTAGTTTAGGATTTGTCAATGACAACAAAAGGTTGCCCTTGTTTGGTGCATCTTAAGGTTTATGCAACAGAATTGTGCAATAAATGGCTTATTTTGATTGGATGGCATTGGCATAACAATTGCTGCTTATATATTTAGAAATATCAAAACCCATTAAATAAGGATTATTCATGTATAAAAAACTGTATCTTTTTTTTATAAGTTTTCTAACTTCAACTCCGGTTTTAGCAAACGAGGCAAATTCAGGCGATACCTCATGGTTATTAACATCGACCGCACTGGTTTTGTTTATGACGTTGCCTGGATTAGCGCTTTTTTACGCTGGCCTCGTTAGAAGTAAAAATAGTGTTTCGGTTTTGATGCAATGTTTTGCTATCGCTTGTATTGTCTCTGTTGCGTGGGTAATTTATGGTTATAGTTTAGCGTTAAAAGGAGATGGTCCGATTATAGGTGATTTAAGCGCATTATTTTTGATCGGGATCGGTAGAGACGCTTTAGCGGGATCCATTCCTGAGACGGTCTTTATCATGTTTCAAATGACGTTTGCCATTATTACGCCTGCCTTAGTAGTAGGAGCTTTCGCAGAGAGAATGAAGTTCGGTGCAATGTGTTTGTTCTCACTGATTTGGTTTACTGTTGTATATTTGCCTGCGTGTCACATGGTTTGGGGAGGAGGTATGCTCAGCAAGCTTGGGGTCATTGATTTTGCTGGTGGTTTAGTTGTTCATCTGACTTGTGGTGTAGGGGCTCTTGTCGTAGCTTTGGTATTAGGCTCTAGAAAAGGTTTTCCGGAATCTCCAATGCCGCCACATAGTCGGATCATGGTGGTTACTGGAGCTGCTATGCTGTGGGTCGGGTGGTTTGGATTCAATGCGGGAAGCGCTGTAGCTGCTAATGGAGATGCGGGTATGGCAATGTTAGTTACACATATTAGCGCTGCAGTTGCGGCCTTGATCTGGATGTTTATCGAGTGGGTCAAGCAAGGTAGACCAACTGTTGTTGGTATCGCAACCGGAATGGTTGCTGGGCTAGCAACCATAACACCTGCTGCTGGTACGGTAGGCCCCGGTGGAGCACTGCTTATTGGGGTTTTGGCAGGCGCAGTTTGTTTTTTTGCTACTCAGGTCGTCAAAGGTATATTTCGAATAGATGATTCTCTTGACGTTTTTTCCGTGCACGGGGTCGGTGGGATTTTGGGGATTATTATGCTTAGTTTTGTTGGAACTCCTGGCGGCTTCCTTGGGGATGGCGCGTCTGGAATCTCGTCAGAGAGTTCACTTACACAATTGTGGATTCAATTACAAGGTATATTAGTAATTGGTGTATGGACTGGAATAGCTACCTGGACAATTCTAAAAATAATAGGATTATTTACCAAACTTCGTGTTGATGTTGATTCCGAAGATCAAGGGTTGGACTTAACTGAGCATGGGGAGCGCGGTTACGATTTGAGCTAAAAGAATTTCATGCGGGCTGTAGTTTTGCCGCAGTCCGCATATTTGGTTATAGGGCTAATTCCGATACCAACCCAAGTAAATATCATCCAATCAGGCATCTAAATCGTCAGAAGTGGCGAATTTTGCTACCTGATCGTGCATTCCCTGTAGGCAGGCCTTAAAAATTAAGGCAAAATCTGCCCAGAAAACTAGTTGAATTAGGAGAAAAGAATGACCATTACCGTACTTGTATCGTTAAACGTGGCAGATTTTGGTGATTGGAAAGCAGGATTTGATGCCAATGCAACTGATCGTGAAGAAGTGGGTATTCATGCTACCGCCTATCAAAACATCGATGATGCAAATAATGCAATTGCAATTGGAACTGCACCTTCGAAGGAGTCTTTTGTATCATTTTTTACAAGGCCCCAAATGCAGGAGATTCAAAAACAGGCTGGTGTGCTGAGCCCACCTGAGATAACTTTTTTGGAACAAGGTTAACTAAGATTTAGGTGCAATGCTTGCGATCTGTATAAGTACATTAACTATGTATTACAAGCCCAAATAGCTTATATATCTTCGATATTATCTCGGTTCGAGAGAGGAGGTAGAAAGCCTTCACTCGATTAATAGCACTTGGGCTGCTGATAGGTAATTGATCAGCACGACTTGTTATGACTCTAAAGCATCTGCTTATGAAGCAACTGCTCAGATTCAAGGTGTGTTAGCCAAAATAGTTGCTATCATGGTCGCGCTATCAGAGATGCAGCAAGCTCCTGTTATTTGGAACTTTAAATTTGACTATAAAGTCTGGACGATGGTTTCAGTTATCCAACCACCAATCCCCGACAAGACAACCACGAGCCATGGCGGCACTTTCCAAAAAACCAGCATGAGATAGGCAACGAGTGCAAGACAAAAATCCAGTGGAGATAGAATTGCGCTGATCCATACTGGTTGGTACAAGGCTGCGAGCAAAAGGCCGACCACTGCCGCATTGATACCCAAAAGGGCGGTTTGCATAGTAGAAACTTGCCTTAAAGAATCCCAGAACGGAAGAACCCCAATAACTAGCAAAAATGATGGAATAAAGATTGCGACAAGGCAGATTAGACCGCCTATCCAACCGTTTAGTTCCATTTGGAGAACCGTTCCAAGGTAAGCGGCAAAAGCAAATAGTGGCCCAGGAACGGCTTGTGTTGCACCATATCCAGCTAAGAATATATCGTTTGGGATCCAGCCTGAGGGGACAACTTCGTACTGCAATAATGGCAGAACAACATGACCTCCACCAAAAACCAATGAGCCGGATGAATAAAAGCTCTCTATGAGAGCAAGTAAGTTCGAATCGTAAGCTGTTGTGAGAATCGGCAAACCGATTAAACCGACGAAAAAGAGGAGTAGCGAGGTAATCGCAAGTTTATGGTTCACCCTTATACCAAGCGGATTAATTTTCAGCGGTTGTTTGGGTCTTAGGAATACTAGGCCGATCAGACCGCCTGCAATAATTACTCCGATTTGACTAAACGCTGTAGGGCTTGCGACAACAAAACAGGCGCCAGATATCGCTATGGTGGCGCGTTTGGCATCAGGACATAGATTGCGGGCCATCACCCACACTGCCTGTGCCACTACTGCTACAGCCACAACTTTGAGACCATGAAGCGCGCCAGGATTAATTACATCTTGATAAGCAATGACACCGTAACCAAATAAAATTAAACCAATCGCAGATGGCATTGTAAATCCAATCCACGCCACTAAAGCGCCTAATAGTCCACCTTTTGCGAGCCCCACGCCAAGTCCAACTTGACTAGATGTTGGGCCAGGCAAGAACTGACAGAGCGCTACCAAATCAGCATAAGCGCCTTCATCTATCCATTTTTTTCTTCTCACAAATTCATCACGGAAATAGGCAATATGCGCTATTGGTCCACCAAACGAAGTAAGCCCCAATCGGAGAAAAGCGAGGAATATAGTTCTCAGTGACATTAAGGGTTCGGGCGAGTTTACAGTATTTTATTAGATGAATGAAGCAATCGATATCTTAGTGATCATGATGAATATAAAACATGTTTTAATCAAATTTATTTTTCATCTGGTTCGGAAAACTCAAAATCCAGGATCATTTTTTTGAACTCAAGAGTATGCATTTCTTCTTATCCAATCATCTGTCGACCATATTCTTTAATATAAAAACTTGAGTCTCCTGATTCGTTTCTAAATTACTCATAAAGAGCTAGAGCCATTATTTCGTGCGCAAGCGATTCTTTTAGAATGTTGTATATATCATGTTAATGACTTTCTTCAATCATTGCGATACCTTGGCTTAGATGACCGTCTGCACCAGTCAGTAGCTCACCAACTTGTTGTGCATGCATTAGGATTCATTTCCCTGTCTCTTTAAAAATTCGACCAATGGTATACCATGTGGCTCGGTTATCATTAGAGAATAATGGGTGTAAAATACGACTCCGGCTAATTCAGCTTCCATAATACGGTTTAGGGTGTTACAGGCGCGTTCTTGGTTCAATGTTGTTATTCGGTTTTTCTATAAAACTTGATAATTGAAATCTAAAAAAATATAGATTTACATCAAAGTAGATAATTTCTTATGCAATTTTAGAAGAGCTTACTCACGTTAGTCCAATTACTAATGCATTTCGTTAAGAAAAAGTTAATTTGGTATGTTCTCGTATTGAGGAACCTAATCCTGTTGCAAACCAAATTTTTAGAATTACGAAATCATGACGATTTGCATGTTTTCAGCTCTTTGCACATACTTGAAAAATTAACTTAATCAATTGTCTTCACGGAGGAGTGTCTTAGCATGCCGGATCTTAAAAAGTTTTATATAGATGGAATGTGGGTTGA
>MDTE01189432.1_pt1 | contig 24275 bp, 18 predicted proteins | sample 811231 | NCBI WGS metagenome assembly MDTE01 (sample SAMN05326651, study PRJNA326480) | marine metagenome | isolation source: seawater | place: Indian Ocean: Red Sea | collected 2010 | reverse complement strand
CGACGGGTTTGGAAAGGAGTGGAGGCCCGACACGCCACTAATTCTTTGGGGGTCTACAATGATTGATTACGACGAAGAGACAGTGATTAGCTTTACTGCCCCTTCTCCAGGGGACTATCCATATGTTTGCACGTTCCCAGGTCACGCAATGATGATGCGAGGCGTTATGAAAGTTTTACCAAAAGGCGCGGGAGAAAAGAAATAGTAGGGCCTTTCAATATAAACGGGACACTACCTTTCGAACTGGTTCACTCTATAATAACAGCTGTTCCGTAAGCCATCATTTCTGCTGCTCCACCCATGATCACAGAAGTTTGAAACTGAACGCCCGTAACGGCATTGGCACCCAATGCTTCTGCCTGTTCTATCATGCGGTCGAGCGCCTGTTCACGGCTCTCTGCAAGTAGTTTGGCGTATTCGGTTACTTCGCCGCCTACCAGATTGCGAAGGGCAGCCATAATGTCCTTCCCAACATGACGAGCACGGATTGTGTTTCCTCTTACAAGGCCCAGTGTCTGCACGATTCTTTTTTCAGGGACCGTTGGGGTGGTAACAAGAATGATTTTAGATTCGCTCATATCAAATTTGGACGTCCTTGTATTTATCTGTCTTTGCGGCCTTTAATCGTTGGAACAGTACAGTGAAAAACAATATTCCAATACCCGTGCATAAAATCGGAACGCCATATTGTATATACATCGGAATTTTATCTTTATCATCTCCGCCTTGAATCAGTTCTGCACACAGCCAAAAAGCTCCAATTCCATAAAGGATAATCAACCCTGCAATAACAAGGAATTGACCAACTCGAGATGCAGGAGTTTCTGAATTCTGTTCAATCATCTTTTTGCTAAATCATGTAAACTTATGGAGTTCGTTTATTGAGATATCTAAGAAAAAAACAAGGAAAAAGCATCGACACGTTATCTCTTAATGACAAAACTTAGGGGATTAATCCCTTCACAATTAAATAGTTATGACTCAAATCAATCGCCGTCGTTTTATTGAAAAAACAGTCGCAACAGGGGCAGGAGCAGTCCCATTTATAGTTACTCAGCGAGGCCAAGCCGCTAAAGCACCAGCCAGTGAGAGAGTGCGCGTGGGAATGATTGGGGCCGCAGGGCGTGCTGGGAAGCTTAACAGCCTTTTTGCGAACAATCCGAATGCGGATATTGTAGCCATCGCGGAGATAGACCCTCGGCGATTACCTGATACGCTGCGTAATGTCACAAAGATTCAAGGGAAGGCCCCGAAGACCACAACAGATTTTCGTAAGTTAATAGAGGACCCCACAATAGATGCGCTTTGCGTTGGGACTCCGGACCACTGGCATGCGATCCCAACTATCCAAGGATGTTTAACCGGTAAAGATGTATATGTAGAAAAACCTGATAGCCATAACATTGTTGAGGGGGAGCGAATGGTGCAGGCCATGCGCAAGCATAAGCGTATTATTCAGATGGGGTCTCAGCATCGAAGTACAAAGAGAATGAAAACGGCTTTGGCCTATATAAGGGAAGGGCATCTTGGGAGATGTCTAGTTGCGAAGGCTTGGGAAAGTACAAAGCAAGGTAATATTGGCTATCCTCCAGACGGAGCGGCTCCCAAGGGAGTTGATTACGATATGTGGCTTGGATCAGCTCCGAAACGAGCATTCAATCCGAGAAGATTTCATGGAAGTTGGCGATGGTTTTTTGATTATGGAGCAGGAGACCTTGGGAATGATGGAGTACATCGACTTGATATGGCATTTGCCGCACTGAGTGCAGCGGTAGAAACGACAGGAGGGAAGGCTCTCCGAATGCCGCGTAAAATCAGTGGGACAGGAGGCAAGTGGTATTTTGACGACGCGCAGGAATGGCCAGATACCATGCAAGTGACGTATGAATATCCCGGCGAGCCTCCATGCATTCTTACATACGAAATGCGAATCTGGTCGCCATATAAATATCTGGGAGAATCTGAGGGGGCGGCTGTATTTGGAGATAAGGGCTACATTATCCTTGGGAACCGGGGATGGCGGGCCTATACAACGGGTGGAGAGCTGGTAAAAGAGTTTCAGGGCAAGGAGGATGCTGCGGCTCATGTTGAGGACTTTCTCGCCTGCATTAAGTCTCGTAAACGTCCTTACTGTGATCTGGAAACAGTTGGCCATCCCGCTTCGGTGCTTTGCCATGCTGGCAATATTGCTACTCGACTTGGGAAAACAATTATTTTTGATTCAAAAACTGAGACGTTTGAAAATGATGATGAGGCAAACAAGCTCCGGGGTCGTTCCGAATGGCGAAAGCCTTGGGGGCTTCCCGAGGTATAAATTAAGTTAGGCCTCCAGATAGACCCTTTTTATAAAAGGTTTCTCGACCAAAAAATAGAAACCATAAATTCCGATGTGGCATGCCAGGCCATACCAAAGCCCAAATGCGGAGCAGGTAGCTACAGCGCCAGCATAGGCATGGAAATTGCCAACCCCGTACATAGGATTAGGAAGGAATTTATATGGGCCGGCTGCAGTAAACTCCCCCTGTGCACGATTCAGAAACAAATCCCGAAAATAATAAGTGTTTATCCCCACAATCCAAGTTGCCCAAAACTTAATACCAAAGCCTACAATAGTAAGAAGCCCAAACAGACTCCACTTTAAGGAGAGCGATAACGGGAATGCATTAATATTATACAGTGCTGCTGCGCTTATCCCTGTCCCGATATTAAAAAACATGAGCCCGCAAACCATGTCGTACAGAGCAAGGGCTTTTGTTTCTCCCAGCCTTTGAAGCATTATACGCTTTAGATTAGTTCCAAGAATCAGGCTGATGCCGCCGTAGTAAAAAATCCAAGTGCCAATAGTATATGGAATATGGTAATCGTTTTGGTCAACGTAGTAGAGTAACCACAACGAGAGGCCCACCAGAGGAATCCATGCGAAAAGCATTCTGCCGGAGTCTAGCCGCAGTCCAGACATGGCAAGAAAGACGTCGATGACTTTCCAAAGTGTTCTGAATAAATTCATAATGAAAGAGCTAAACGTTTTACAGAAGAGTGCTCTAACTTAGTCAAGCGGGCGCGGAGAATAGCGAGCGAATAATCATAGAGCAAATATCATTTATTCTTATATTTTCGACCATTCAGCATGGCCCCTATCCAAGTATAGCGTACTGCAATCTCATAAATTGCGAGGAGAAGCACAGTTGTAACCGTACATATCCCTAGTAATTTTACTGCTCCTGGCAAAGCTGCGTCCGATATCCAGATTTGAAGAAGCCAGATTATGGGGAGGTGAGCAATATACAGCCAATAAGATGCATCGGAGAGATAACGGACACGGGGATTTTCCTTGGAGCAGAATTTTCGGAAAACACCGATTAGCCCAAAGATCATCAGCCAAGCATACAAAACACTGAATATTGTACAAAGCAAGTGGTGTCGCAAAAATGTAGATAGGGAAGTAGTCTGGGAATGGACAAACAAACTGCCGCGCTCTGAATATTCCGATATCCCAAGAATCAAGATGGGAATAGCGAGGATTAACGCTATTGGCCAGAATCGGCCGGCCGTTGATTCAAAGGATTTGCGGCCATAAGACAATGCTCCAAATCCGAAAAACACCGAGTAATAAAAGAGTAACGGAGGCCAGGGAATCGGGCTTGCTGCTGTGTCCGGGCCAAAGTCAGTGATCATGAAAAATTGCGGAACAATGGATAACGGGACCACCCAAATTAGGCATAGAGGCCAAGAAATCATCCAATCCGGAACGGGCTTCTTTTCTCGGTGGCGAAATAGCCAAATAAAGGCAGCGAACCCCAGAACAATTAGAAACAGATAGTACAAGAACCATAGGTGTTGAAAGATGGGGAGCACAGAAAGTAACCAAAAGATGACACTCAGTTCCATGCCTGTCTGAGCGGCCGGAGGCAACTGACTTACAAGGGGCTTCATTCCAGGCAAGAAGGGATAAAACCAGTCGAGAGGGTCATTCCTTTCTGGAAATTCCAAGTTAGCTCCTTTCTCTTTAAGAAACAAAAATATCTCTTCACGATTTGCGGCAAGTTGGGAGTCATCAAATTGCGCCAACATCATCTCGGCGATCAGGATTGTGGTAAATTCATCTGTCCGGGTTAACGATAGCGGAGTATCTCCCAAAGTTGTTTCAGCATGTATATCAGCCCCGGAATTGACCAAAAATTTCACCATATCAATATGCCCAAAGAATGCAGCATTATGGAGTGCTGTCGTTCCATCAGGTTCCGACGCATGAATATTTGCTCCATTCTCTAATAGGGCAGCAGCAGTGGGAACATGCCCTATTCGCGTGGCCCAACTTAATGGCGTTACTCCAGTCAAATCTGCAGCATTAGGGTCAGCTCCTGAATCAATATGTTGATTTATTGCACTGGGGTCTCCTGCCCTAGAAGCATGCCATATGGATAAACTGCTATTGCAGTTTGCTGTGGCTTGCCTTCCGTAATGGTCAATCGCAAAAAATATAGGCAGAAGAGGGATGGAAAAAACCAAAAGCGGCAGCAGAATTCGTTTAACCCTGTGCCATAGAAGCTTTGTAAGACCATACTTTTTCAACATCATCATTGTGAAAAAACCGCTCAATACAAAGAAAAGTTGCAATCGAAATCCGTGGATAGCGTGAAGAAGACCCCAGTAAAAATCATCTCGAGCCACATCCTGCGTTGGCCACACTTCGATAGGAAGTGGCACTAGTGACATCATTCCATGTAGGACAATACCTAATAGCATGGCGACAGAACGCAATGCATCGAAGGCATGGTAGCGTTGCTTTGGCAAGAGGTCAGCGGAATGCATACGTCAACGGCAAAGAAAGCTGCACAGCACAAAAGAAATCAACCTATGTGGAATAGGCAAGGGGAAATTTCTAGGCTAATCTAATTGCTGGCCCGTAAGGCCTCCTTGTTTACGAAGCAAGGCGGCAATTTTAGGACGGTTGACTTTAACTTGGGCAGCGTCGACTTCAAGTTCGAGAATCCCAGCTATGAACTGGAGAATGCCTTTGGTTTCTTCACTCCATTCTGCGGATACAGTGTCGAGAGGCGTCTCTCCTTTGTTACTTCGTGCATTTACCTTGGCTTCATGTTTAAGCAAGAGTTCGACTACTTCCAAATTACCGAAAAATGCAGCTCCGTGGAGAGCAGTGTTGCCATCTCTGTTTTGGCCGTTGACGTTGGCTCCTTTCTTGATAAGCCATTGAGCCGCTGCCACTTGTCCTGCATTTGCGGCCCATGAAAGAGGGGTGATTCCTTTGTCGTCATGGGATTCTAACGCCGTGCTATCTTTGGCGGCGGCTTCAAGTTGGGCCAAGTTACCTGTTTTGGCAGCCTTCCATAGAGGCCCAGGGCCCGCACTGGCTAGTTCCGCACCGTTTTTCCCTCCATTCTCTTTAAGGAGAGCTGCGACCTTTAATCGTCCAGCACGTACCTTTTCAATTTCGATTTCGATTTGAAGGAACCCAGAGATCAATTCAACGAAACCTTTGGTTTCGTCATTCCACCCTGAGCAACTATCAAGCGGGGTTTCTTTTCTTTGATTTTGAGCGTTCACGTTGGCGCCTGCCTTTATGAGGACGCCAACGGCTTCCAGTTGTCCGAGGAAGGCTGCCCCGTGGAGAGGGGTGCCTCCGTCTCCAGATGTAATATTCACGTCGGCGCCCTTTTCAATGAGGAATTGAACCATTTTAGTTTGGCCGGCAAGTGCGGCTAACCCAATTGCTGATCCTCCTCTTTCATCCGTATCATTAACTTTGGTGCCCTTGTCCAAGTACTCTTTAACTAGTTTAAAGTTGCCTTCTTTTGCGGCGTCAAAGAACGAGGTTGCCTTGGCTCGATCTCCACGATCGCTTTCATCTCTTCGTCCGCGTCGATCATCATCGCCCCTTCGCCCTCGTCGATCATTAGGCCTTCCCCCAATTACAGGAGGAGGTTCCGGAGTGGAATTCCATAGAGGCATGTCGTCGCCATTAATTTCTCGTTCAACATCTGCACGGCGGTTACGAATGAATTGTCGTATAGGCTCGTAGCGGACTCTTCTTTTTTGTTCTGGGGAAATATGAGGGGCTAGCAAGTCTTCGATGCGCTCTGTTTCAGATAAAAGTTTTTCTTCGTCCCAATGTTCAGCAAGCAAGTTTTTCATTGTGGCGGCATATTTTTCCCGCACGGACTTAATCTGATATAAACGATGACTTATAATGCCGACAGTGCGAACTGAACGAGGGGATCGGCGATCTACTCCCAAGGGGCTGTATTTTTGAAAGGCACAGTCTGTTCCCCAAGGCATGAAATGAAATTTGTCAGTTGCAGGATTCAAATAGACAAAGAAATTATTGCGATTTCCGGAGTACCCATCCCAAAAACTCACGAGGCCTTCAGCGGCCCAAAATTTGTAGAAAGATTCTTCATCGACATACTTCCATAGCTCTTCTTCAAACTGATAATCGTTCTTGGCCAGTTCGGCTACGATTAGAAAGTCACTGCTTGCCTTGCTATTATTCATTCCATGAATGGCCAGAAGGTTTTCTCCCTCATGAAGAAGGTCGGCATGTTTGGAGATATCAAAATCAGAGAAGGTCATGTTTGAAGGGTCACTTCTGCTGCCCGTAGCGGCTGAATCCCAAGATGGATTTTCGGGGGAGTTAAAACGGGCCACTTCCTGTCCGTTGATATAGGCAACAAAGCCATCGTCACACTTCATGCGAAGCGAGAGATTGGTATTCTTAAGCGATTCAACATCTTTTAGCTCAAATGGGAATCGAAGATAAAGGGAAGTGGCTTTGCCTCTCATTTGCTCCTCGAAATCAAAAGACTTCTGTATCAGTTTTTCATAGCCTTCTTCTGTTTCAAACCCAGCACCATTTTTCCCTGAAACCCATTGTGAGTCGTCAAAGTTTGGCTTGAACCATTCTTTGTCCAAATCACCGTTTTCAGGAACAAGTGCCCGGCCTGAAAAGGCTCCGCTAAACAGAGGAGTGCCGTTGCCACCTTCCATCACATTGATAACGGCAAGAATGGATTCTAGCCCTTTTTTCTTTTTTCCAGATTTTCGTTCAAAGCTTCCTTCCCAGTCTTTATAAAAATCAACAACAGTTCCCTCGTAAAGGGTACCTTTTGAGCTGCCAAACTCTCGTTTTAGCAGGTGTTTGCGTACCGATTCAACGTGCGCATAAATGCCGAGATTTTTTCCGTTCACTGTTATCTTGGCAAAACCGCAACGCGAGCCAGGAGACCCAATTTGATCAAACAGGTCATAACACATGAATTGGTTCATTAGTGTGGTGTCCTGTTTGTTGTTATTAAATGTAAGATTATTTAATCCGTCGATTTCCTGATCTTTGTCAAAATAGTCTAGCTTGATTTTAATGGAAGGACGGCTTGTATCTTGTGACCCAATGAATCCTTTCTTTCGGATTCCTACCTTCGGATAAGTGACCCCGTCGATGGTTACGCTGGCTTCCACATACTCGTAAGGAGAAGGGGGAGGCTCGAACTGTCGACTAGGCTGGAGAGCTTCGAAAAAATTGCGAGATTTGAATCGCAGCTTGTCCCAGTTTGCCGGGGAGACTTTGATGTCAACTTTGATAACTCGATCTTTTTGGAATAGATCATCAAGTTTAAGCTCCTTGGCTTGAGCAGGAGAGCTTCCAAGGGCAAATAAAACGAGGGCAAGTAAACTGATAAATGGATTCCTCATAATAGGATGTTCTTCTTTGAAACGGCGATTAAGCCAGCATTTTGTTGCTAAAACGACCATAAAACGTGAAGCAATTGTAACATTATAGGCAAAATAAAGCACTTTAGTTACAGGTAAACAGATTTTTATGTCTGCCCCAAAAAGCCATGTAGCCCCTTAAAATGAGGGCAAATTGGAATAGGAGATTAGCAAAAATTACTGGAGAGCCTTGACGATTTTTGGGCGGGTGGATTGGATTCGGTCGTAGTCCAATGGAGATCCAAAAGGCTTGAATATAACTGAATCAAGAAAATCGTAAATAGGCTTTGCTTCTTCCCATGGCATCATAACGCCTTCCAGTGCTGTGCCTCCGGAATTGTTTCTGGCTCCTTTATCGGCTCCTTTAGTCACTAATGCTTCAACTATTTTTGTGTGACACAAAAACGAGGCACTATGAAGAGGCGTATTTCCATCTTTATTTCTTTTATTTAAATCTGCGCCGGCATTTATCAGTGCAATTGCAACACTAGAATGGCCAAATGCCGCTGCCATTCCTAGTGCAGTATCCTTATTCCCGGTAGGGTTTGGGTCTTGTTTATCTAGGTTCGTTCCCGCAGCAATATGTTGTTTTGTGGCATCCAAATCCCCATTAATCGCCGCTTCGAAAAGCGTTATATTGGGAGGCTGCGGAGCTTGTGAGCATGCGGAGAGAAGAACGATGGACCCGAGGGTCATGATGTATTGTATGGGGCTTTTCATAAAAAAAGTTGTTTAATTGGGTTTCCATCACGTACGAGGTTAATTGGCCTTCCTACATTGGTCTGGAATTCTTTTTGTGGGGAGATGCCAATATTTTGATAAAAAGAAGCGGCTATATCTTCTGGTGAATAGCCTGCGCCTTCCGGTTCCCCCGCAAGTTTATCCGTTGCTCCGATGGCTTGCCCCCCCCGGACATCACCGCCGGCCATCAGGGCGAACATGGCCCTTGCCCAATGATCCCGGCCGCCTTGGTTATTTACTTTTGGGGTTCGGCCAAATTCACCAGCGACCATTATCGCTGTTGAAGAGAACAGGGCGCGTTCCTTAAGTCTATCGATTAAGGAAGCCAGTCCTTTATCAAAGGGAGGCAACAAATTACTTAGCCTCGAGAAATTATCCGTGTGGGTATCAAAATCAAATTCAGCTGGGCGCAATCGAACCGTAACAAAATGGACCCCAGCCTCGATTAATCTAGAAGCAAGCAGCAGGCTTTGCCCGAACTCATGCCTTCCAAATCGCGTAGCTTCCTTAGGATTTTCCAGAGAAAGGTCAAAAGCTTTTCTGGTTGTTGGTGAACTGATGATGTCGTGAGCCTGTTCCCCAAATCGGTCAAGGCCGCGAACTGATTCGTCTAGGTCTTCATAGCCTTTGAATGCGGTGTCCAGATCGTCTAGAAGTTTCTTTTGGGAATTATATTTTTCTACTGTTAGTCCATCCTCAAGAGAAATCCCCCGAACACTATAAGGAATTCCATATGTCGGCTTTTTGGCCGTAAGAGCACTAAACTCATTGCCAAGATATCCAGGGCCTACAAACGATTCGTCTATTGAAACGTAGGAGGGCAAGTCGGGTGCGGATGGATGTTCTTTGCTTACCACCGACCCGTATTCAGGATAACTTAATGTTTGAGAAGGCCTGTTTCCCGTTAGCAAATATTTTTTTCCAATTCCATGATCTGCAAGGGTATGAGTTAGCCCGCGAATAATCGCATAGTCTTTGGCGCGTTTAGCCAATTCGGGAAGATGTTCGCAAATTTGAATTCCAGGAACTGAAGTAGATATGGGATTAAATTCACCACGGTATTCAGAGGGAGCGTCCGGCTTGAGATCAAAAGTGTCCTGATGGGAAGGGCCGCCTTCTAGGAAAATAAAAATTCCAGACCGAGTAGACGAATTCGGGCTTGAGGCAGCTTGGACTCTAAGATAATTAGATAATGAGAGGCCTCCTAAGGCTCCCACCTTTAGCATTTGCCGCCGATTAAAATGCTTCATATCCATGTTTGTTTCTTTGCCCAATTATTTTTTGCGGAGCGCTGTCCGCTTTGCTAGGTCGAGATTAACTTTTTGATATTGCTTATAGCCAGAAAAAGCGGCTTGAAAACGATCCCCAGTAAATTTGACCTGAGGCCATTCATCCTTTGGAACGCCGGGCTCTTCAATCATAAAACTGCATTCAAATATCCCTTTGCTGTTGGTTTTTCCTCCTAAATAATATGCTGTTACATCAACAATATTATTAGGATTTCGTTGTTGGGGCTTTTTGGAAAAACCTTTTGTATTTTTGGAGCGCTTAGTTGTAGAAGCTATTTTGGGGAGAGCTTTAATTTCGTATCCTTTAGCTATTCGGTAGAGATGTGTATCGGATCTGATAATCATGGAGTCACCTGCAATGGCTGGCATGGAAACAAATACTGTATCGAATTCATTTTTGGAGAGCACCTTAAATTCAGATGAAGCTTCGATCACTGATGCGCCTCCATCTTTGCTAAAGAAGTATATCTTTCCATTTGCATACACAGGAGATACCCAATGGTTTTGTAGCCCCCCCAGTCTTTCGCTAAAGATTTGTTTGCCCGTTTTTGCGTTGTAACAGCTTACCATTCCTCCGCTATCGGTAATCATGTACAAGTTTTCTCCTACAATAAGAGGCGCCGGGATATTTGAAACCCCTCTGCGCGTTGTCCATTTTATATGTGACTCTGTAACATCCCCCGAACCGGAAGGGTCAATGGCGAAAAGCTTTTTAGAGATGCCTGAGTTAGTGAAAATAAGGCCATGCCTGAAAATTGGGCGACATGTGACGTTATAACCATAACCAGATCCGTGGCGAATAAACCATAGCTCTTTACCCGTCGAAGGGTCGTATGAATAAGTCGCCTCGGCGGCAGGGCTAATCAGTTGCTTTTTACCATCATACTCAATGATGGTAGGGGTGGCATATGATTTGCGATTGTCATTAGGCTTATCCTTTGGTGGGACCCTGCCGGACTTATATGTCCTTTTGGTCATCCAGCGAGTCTTGCCGTTTTCTTTTTCCAAGGCAGCTACGAACTGTTGGTCTACTCCATCGTAAGTTAAAAATATTAGGTCTCCATCGATTATAGGACAGGAAGCAGCGCGAACCCTGTGATCACAATTTAGATCCCTGCGCTCCCAGAGCTTTCTCCCGGTTTGAGTATCCAAGCATGCGGTGCCATAGGAGCCAAAGTGGACATAAATCCGACCGGCTTCAATGATGGGTGTTGGAGTGGCGTGAGTGTTTAAGTGCGACCATTCGTTTTGTGGATTGGCAACATCAAATACCTTAATATCATGCTCGATTTTTCCAGTCTCCAGATTGACGCACACGGCAAATAGTTCAGTTCCATCTTTTTTTGCGGTTGTGACCCAAACCTGTTTCTCCCAGATAACAGGGGAGGACCATCCTAGATCATGAATAGGAGTTCTCCATTTAACGTTTTTTGTATCAGAAAAATTAATGGGAAGTTTGGCATTTGGGGCAACCCCGTCATTGGGGCCTCGGAATTGATTCCAGTGAGTGCTGGCCATTGGGCTAGAGAACAAAGAGATGCTCAAGAGCCATGAAGCAGAGAGAATAATTTTTTTCATATCTAGTAAATTGGGTTAGTGATTCAGGATAAATTCCTTTGTATTCATCAAAGCCCAAAGCAGATCCGTAAGGCCTTCCTCGGTTGATGAAGCGCTAGCCAGATGCTGTTTGGCACGATTGACTTCTGTTTGACTTGGTGGGCGATTTACAGAACGCAGCCAGGCCTCGTTAATTAATGCCTTCACATCATTGTCCTTTTTCTCGCTGACCTCCGAAATCCAGCCGCTATTGTCTAGTCGCATGCGGACTAGGGGGTCATTTTGCAGAAATATGGATTGGAGTAATGTCGGCTTGTTGACGCGTTCGCAATCACAGTTAATGGCTCGATCTGGCTTGCCGAATACCTTCATCGCATGAGTTCCTGCCATTCGCATGGAAAGATGGCCTGTTCCGCGTCTTTTCATGTCAGCTCTTACACTCTCCAGCTGATCAGTTTTAGCGGTGGCCTGTTTCATTGCATCATAAATTACCTCCGCGGGAATTCTTCGAGGGATGGCCCTGCTATAGTTCCGGAGGTCATCGCGGTTTGTTTCATTTGGGCGCCAACTGCGCTGGTAAGTTTCACTGCTTACAATTTGTCTGTGCAGCCATTTCATATCATAGCCCCCGTCGATAAAGCTCTGGGTAAGCCAGTTGAGTAACTCCGGGTTGCTCGGGGGATTGGAGGGAGTGAATTCATCAGTCGGCTCAACAATTCCGACATTAAAGTAACCAGCCCATACGCGATTAACAAAAGAGCGGGCAAACCATGGATTATCCTTTTGCTGCAACCAGTCCATAATGGGGATACGAGGATCATTATCCTTGATCTTAACCTTATGGCTACGTAATAGGCTCAGCTCTTTTTCTTCTGTGGCTGATGGATTGGAAGATCTCCTTTTTCGTCCGTTCTTGAGCATTGGAGTGTCAAAGAATCTTGAGAAATCAACAAAATCATTTTGTGTCCATTGGTCAAAAGGGTGTTTGTGACATTCTGCGCATTGTAATTGAATCCCCAGAAAACTGTGGGCTACAGACATAGCCGTATCTTTCGGTTCTTCGAGGCTTTGGCGGGTCCAAAAATAAGGCATGCCTTCTCCAACCCCGCGAGAAACATCGGACAACATAATTCCCTCTACCAGGTCAAGATAGGATTGATTCGTGGATATCTTTTCATAAATCCAGTCATACCACCTTGTAGCTTTCACATAGCCATTTTCTGTCGCCACCTCAAGCAGGCTGCTGATGGAGGCCGGATTGCCTCCGGTAAAGTCGCACAGCTTGTTTGCCCACCATGCAGCATAGGAAGGGCGCTCTAAAAGTTCATTGATTTTATCATTCCTCTTGTTAGCTGAGGGGGAAGAGATGAACGATGAAACTTCATCAGGAGAAGGAAGTGTGCCGGTTAAGTCTATGCTTACTCTTCGGAGAAACTCAGTATCTGAACATTGCCCCGAAGGAGTGATTCCAAGTTTGTTGAGTTTTTCAGCAACAAACTTATCAACCGGATTAAGATATTTTGTTACATCTATTTTGCCTGACATATCTGTCATAGGGCGCAAGACAGGTATGGCGGCTATCCCGTTATCGTACAGTGCTACAATGTGAGTATCCCCCTTTCCGCTTGAAGTTGCTATCCCGGTTTCGTCAACAACTGCCACCGCATTATTGTTAGTCCGAAAACGCGCCAGGGCGGTTACGTCTTCTTTTTCGCCATCTTCCCATTCAGCCACAATCCTTATTTGAGTTGAGTCTCCAGAATTTTGAAAAAGAATCTCCAATGGATCATAATGAAGCCGGGCAAGTTTCTTTCCTGATTGAACCGGAACTAAGTCGGTTGAATCTGGCCAAGGTGCTCCCTTTGCAATCCAATTTTCCAAATCGGCTATTTCACTTGCTTCAAGCATTCGCTCAGGCGGCATTTGCAGATCGGGGTTGGAATGACTTACAGCTTCCATCAAAAGGCTTTTTTTAATATTGCCTGGAACAATGGCTGCCTTACCTGATGCTCCTCCGATAAGTGCATCCTCTCGAGATTTAAGCTGAAGATCTCCCTTGCTTTGGTTGTTCCCGTGGCATTCATAGCAATTGTTCACTAGAATGGGCTGGATCTTTTCATTGAAAAATTGAATCCCTTCTTTTGAGAATGCGGGTTTGGCGGGGGCAACTACTGGATCCATTTTAGCAATTTGTATTCCTTCAGCTCCAGTTTCGATCCATCGATGCAGTAGGTTGTATTCCCACGTATCTTTTTCGATGATTTCTCCTCCGCGGTGTTTAATTTGTTTGGTAGGTTTCAGCAGGATCAAACTTTGGGCAGGAGAATTTAGATTAATCCTAGAGCCGTCTTCTGAAGAAGATTCTTCTGTAAGGGCGGCGTGATCTCTTTGAAAATCGAATCCAAAAAGGGATAATCGGAAACCTCCCGCGCCCTGAAAAGAGCCATGGCATTTAGCTGAGCTGCAACCTAGTTTTCCAAGTAAAGGAATGACGTGCTTTTGAAAATCAGGAGTTGCGCTGCTGTCTTGCTTTGCAAATCGAATGTCAGGCGAAGGGGGATCCTCAACTGCTGCCACGTTTACAATTCCTGCCAGCAAAATGCAGCGTAGGACTGTATAGCAGTTAATTTTAACGAGATTTTCCATCCATCCTGATAGAATATGAAGAGCTTAAAAATATCTTAATTTTGATTTATGGCTCAATAATCTCCAATACGTCAGTTACACCAAACATATCGAAGACGCGGTTGCGATGCTGGATTCCTACCCGGATAGTATCGCTTGTCTGCAGCGAGTTAAATTTGTCTGCATGGTCATTGAAAAAACCACTAATGCGAACACGCTTGCCTTTAATGCTATTTGCGTCTGAAGCCTTGTTTGCATCGTCCAAGGATACAACATCTTCTGCAAGCAAGAGCACTTCATAGCCGCTAGCTTCTAAAACTTTTCCTTTAATAACCCCTCCAAATCCTCGGAAAGATTCGGGAGGAACTCCATGTGCGTCAGGACTAAATGGGACGGCGCGTTCCAGTACGTTAAATTTGTGCGCGAACGACAAAGTTTTTGATGCAGGCGAATAGCCGCCAGTGCGAACCTTGAGCGTTTGCCCTTTTCTAATAAGCAAGAGGTTGTCGCGGAATTGCCCAGATACACCGGTAACTTTTACTGTTTTCCCCATAATTTCATCTTTCACCCACGCATTGTTATATCTGTTTAGCGTAGCATAATCGACTTCCATGGTGAATTCTCCCAGCTCAATATCCTTTGATTTTAATCTGCCAATGACGATGGAATAAAAATTAGCGTTGCCTCCTTTGCCTTTAGACATCGCTAATTGTTTGCCCTTTTTACTTTCTCCTTTTTTTCCGGCCGCCTTTGTTGCAGTTCCGTCACCTAGATTGATAACGACAGCATCCCTTTTTTTGAGATTAGAGAATCGAGATTCAAAACTTTTCCCTGTGAAAGTGACTACAGGCCATTTGCTTTTATCTTGGCCTTTGCCAGCCAGGATAAATGAAGCCTGATATTGACCGTCTTCATCAACTTTTCCTCCGAGAAAAAATCCGCTTAAAGACATAGATGAACCGCTACTTTTACCAGACTTGATCTCATTATATTTTTGCACAGCTTCTTTCTTCGTGAGCTCTCCGTCCTTAACCGCGGCTGCTAGTTTAGTTCTTAAAGCATCGAGATCGATTGCTTTTTTCTCTGCCAAGGCCAAGACCGAAAACATAACGATCAGGGTTGTTGTAAGAGGGAGTTTTTTCATGGGAAGTACTAATATATTTTGGTTTGTACGAATAACGGACAGTTATGGTTACTTAAAATTCAATTTTCTTAGGAAACTTATTTAAGGAGACTTGCTCTTATCTCCTCCGCTCTTGTCTTCTCCACTAAATTTCAAACGTGCAAATTTTGAAGACTGATCGATATCCCAAGTGACCGGGCTTGGTTCATCCACATCTTCCCAAGGCCCATTAATTGAGTCCGCCGTTTGGAGAGTGCCAAGATAAAATTCAACAATTATTTTGCCATTCTCGATATTTGTTATTTTTAAAAACGATGCCTTCTTATCGTTAATATTCTTGGAGCCTTCTCCATATGACCGCTTGGCGTCATGGGCCTCTAATGTGTCAATAGAGTCTGGCTGTTTTTTCCAATCTGCCCAATCCAATGGAGTTCCGCCTTTGCCTCTTTTATCAGGGGTATTTAGATTTGCCCCACGTTTAATCAGCAGTTCTATTACATCACTGTTTCCTGCGCTCGCAGCATAATGTAAAGGGGTAAGCCCTTCTGAGCTTATTTCGTTTACGTCCGTTCCTTCGTCTAGCATCCATTTTATTTCCTCGATGTCTCCATTTAGGGCAGCTTCGTGTATGGGGCCAGCAATGGCAGGGGTTGATAAATGCATGGCAGCAATAGCAGTGAGAATAATATATTTCATTTGTTAAAGCTACTGGAGCCGAGCATTATTTTTTCTTTGGCTTCGGCTCTTTGCCCTTGTCTAGTTTACGAGCGTCCTTAAGTTCAGACAATGACGATTTTAGAGACCTATTATCCAATTGCTCTAGGGCATTATAGGTGCGGGTATCAATAATTCCTTTCTCAAGAAATGATGCTATCTTAGCTCGCTCACTGGAGAGCTCCCCATTAAGCACAGCAGCTTTCAATTCGGCATTGGCTTTTGACATTTTTCCACGAGAAACGGCATCATTAATCTTTGCTAATTTTTCTGATGGAGACTTTTTCTCCTTTTTTTCTTTCTTGTCCTTTTCAAAGTCTTTGCCGGATGGGCGGTGCTGAGATTGGGCCGCGGAGCGAGCGACTCTACTTGTGGCGGGAGCATATGCATCTTCTTTGAAATTGAGGGAACGCTTAACTCCATTTACGGAGAGAGTTACTATCCCATTGCGACGGTCTATATTTTGGACCTGAATGGGGCCTTGTTTTTCGCCTCTAGTCAGTTGAAGAAAGTCAGTCTTATATAATTTGCCGTCCGGATCGAGTACGGCAAGGGCTGCCCGTTCTATGCCATTGTGGTGAAAGATGCCTGTAAGTTTGATATCCTTTGGCTTTTTAACTTCTTGTTTTGATTGAGGTTTTTCTTTTCCGGGCTCAGCCCCAAGGCTGAACGCATTTCTTTTTGAGAGGGCTTGATATGGATTGCGATGGTCTTTTGCCTGCAGTAGCAATGGCAAAGTAACCAAGCCAATCAATGGCAAGATTAATAAAAGTCGACGATTATGATTTGCTGAATCCATCAAGCAGGCGCACCGCTATATAACTAAAGCTATCAGTCCGGGCAATCCCTTTGAATTCAGCCTATTGCAGGATAGAGCCGAGTGTTGAAGCAAACTAGTTTTGTCTGTTGATTGACTTTATAGTGCTTAGTCCGTTTACTCAGTTCCATGTACAGGCATTTTTTTACTTTTGGATTGTTATTGGCCTTAGGGCAGGTTTCTACGAAGGCAGAGTTGCCCGAGATAGGGCTTAAGCCGGTTTGGAAAGGGCTAGAATTAAATCGCCCTCTTTGGATGGAGGCAGCCCCTGATGGATCAGGTCGACTATTTTGTATTGAGCAAGGCGGGGGAATTGTAATTTTACCTAAGGATAAATCTTCTTCGAAGAGGATAGAGTTTTTCAATATCAATGATCGCAAGCCTTGGGTAGAAAATGAGGAAGGACTTCTTGGGTTAGCTTTTCATCCTAACTTTAAATCTAACCAAAAGTTTTATGTTTATTACTCTCAGCAAGATCCCAAAAGAAGCGTAGTAAGTGAGTTTACTGTTTCTAAGGCGGACAAAAATAAGGCAGATATGAAATCTGAGCGCATACTATTAGAATTTCCACAACCATATTGGAATCACAATGGAGGAGTGATGACGTTCGGAAAACAAGGGAAGCTTTTCATCAGTTCCGGAGATGGAGGCAAGGCGAATGACCCTCATAACAACGCGCAGAACCTTAACAACTTACTTGGTAAAATTTTGCGAATCGATGTAGATAGTAAAACTGGGAATCTTGAATATGGCATACCAGCGGACAACCCGTTTGCTGGACGGAAAGATACAACTCGCAAGGAAATTTGGGCTTATGGGTTACGTAATGTTTGGCGTATGAGCATCGACCGCCAAACTGGCGAGCTTTGGGCTGCTGATGTTGGGCAGAACAAATGGGAAGAAGTCAATATTATCACTAAAGGAGGTAACTACGGGTGGAATATCCGAGAGTCATTTCACAAATTTAAAGAAGACGGACCTGCCTCCGGAAATTGGATCGATCCTGTTATAGAGTATGCTCACCACGCTGGGTTGGAGAAGGATTGCAAGTTTCCTGGCCATGGGTATGGGGTTAGCATTACAGGGGGGTATGTATATCGTGGCAATGCCATTCCATCTCTCAAAGGGGCATATGTTTATGGAGATTTTGCAACCGGTCTAATTTTTGCTGTCCGACAAAAAAACGGAAAGGCAGTTGAGCATGGAACTATCCATCAGCAAAAAGGAACGGTTTTTCAAATAGCCAGTTTTGGGGAGGATGAAGAGGGAGAGATTTATATGTTGCCTCTGGTTGCTACTCCATCGAATGGGCGTGATCCAGTGGGTAGCATTTTGCAAATTGTAGCTAAATAAATATTCGCTATATCTTTGTTCAAATTTAGAGCGCGTTTTATAACAGGACGGACTGTTATGGCCCGGTAGCTGCAATTATAAGATTCCGGAATTAGGAGATTTAATATTTTAGATGTCTCAAGTTTTAACCAAGGCAGGGATGTCGAGAGTTTTGGCCGTTGTTATGGGCGGAGGCCAAGGAGCTCGATTATTTCCATTGACTCTGGAACGTTCCAAGCCAGCAGTGCCATTAGCTGGCAAGTACCGGTTGGTAGACATCCCTATTTCAAACTGTATTAACTCACGACTTAACGAAGTTTACCTCTTAACACAGTTCAATTCGGCTTCGTTACACCGGCACATTTCGCATTCATACAAATTTGATCATTTTTCCAGAGGGTTCGTAGAAATATTAGCTGCAGAGCAGACCCCTACTAGCGACTCTTGGTATCAGGGAACAGCAGATGCAGTCCGAAAGAATCTAAATCATCTGCTTAATAATGATTTCGAGCATTTGCTTATTCTTAGCGGGGATCAACTCTATCGCATGGATTTTAGAGAGATTATTTCCTCCCATATTGAGAAAGAAGCGGAGGTGACTGTTGCTACGATTCCAGTTGATCGCGAGCGAGCCGTTGGTTTTGGCATTATGCACAATGATAAATCTGGTCGGATATCTCGATTTGTAGAAAAGCCTGATACAGATGCGGTTTTGGACTCCATGCGATTAACGCCAGAGGAGGGAGAAGCTCACAAGTTAGAAACGGGCAAGGATCATTATCTAGCTTCGATGGGTATTTATGTTTTTAAACGTTCTACCTTGATTGAGTTGTTAGAGAATGAGATGGCGGACTTTGGAAAGCATATCATCCCGAGCGCGATCGATTCGCATAGGGTCTATTCCTATGTCTATAAAGGCTACTGGGAAGACATAGGAACTATACGATCTTTTTATGAGGCTAACTTGGATATGGTTAATATGATTCCAAAGTTTAATTTTTTTGAGATGGAGATGCCGATTTACACCCGGCCGCGCTTCATGCCTGCTTCAAAGATAAATGGCGCAGCAATTGATCAGGCTATTATTTCTGATGGGTGTATTATTGATCGGTCACGGATAAGCCAGAGTTTAGTTGGAATCCGATGCCTCCTTTCGCCCGGGTGCAGAGTTCATCGTTCAGTTCTAATGGGAGCTGACTATTATGAAACGGAAGCTTCAAAGGCTGAAAGTTTGAACAAGGGGATCCCTCCAATTGGAGTGGGTGAGAATACTAGAATCGAATCGGCAATAATTGATAAGAACGCACGTATTGGAGCAAATTGTGTTATTACTCCTGAAGGGAAACCCGATCATTTCGATGGAGTAAATTATTATATACGTGAGGGCATCGCTATTGTGCCAAAAGGGACAGTTATCCCAGATAATACGGTTATTTAATTAGAACAGCACAACAAATAGACAGAGTATCAGAAAATAATACGTGTAAGTATTATTTTATTGCATGGACTTTTAGTTTCGCTAGGATTTACGTCTGGTTTGCTTCTTTTTGTTAAGGCGTTTCAGCGCTGAGCAAACAAAATAATAAACGATTTAATAATGAAAAAACTGGGATTTACTCTATTGGGCCTTAGTGCCATTGCAGCAGCTTCGGCGGCTCCAGTTGAGGGGTGGTTACATATGCGAGGGCCGCTGCAATCTGGACTATCGCTTGAGAAAAATTTACCGGATTCAATTAAGACCGAGGAGGCTCTCTGGACAGTTGATTTACCTGGGCGTTCAGCTCCGACAATATCCAATGGTAAGTTATTTATCGTAGGCCATTTAGGTGAAGGAGCTGATTTACAAGAGGGGGTTTTTTGTTATAACGCCGAGACAGGCGAGAAAATTTGGGAGCATAAATTCAATGATTTTTTAAGTGATATTATTTATACTCGCTATTCGTCTTCTAGTCCTACTATTGATCCTGAAACCGGGAACCTCTTTTTTCAAGGCACCCAAGGCTTGTTTGCTTCCTTTTCACAGGATGGAAAAATGCTTTGGAAACATTCTTTGATGGAGGCACTAGGAAGGATGACTTTTCCTAATGGCAGGACTGCTACCCCTGTGGTTGATAAAGATTTGGTTATCACCCGGGGCATAATGGCGAACTGGGGTGCGCAGGGGCCTCCTTGGGATCGGTTTTATGGGTTTGATAAGAACACGGGGGAACTGGCATGGGCCGCTAAGCCGGGAGGAAGGCCTAAGGATAGTTGTTTCTCTTCCCCTTATCTTGGATGGCTTGACGGGAAGCGAGTTTTCTATGCGACTACAGGCGATGGCAGTGTGGTTTGTGCAAATGCCCGGACAGGGGAGGCAATATGGCAGGTGCCTTTGTTCAAGGCGGGGATCAATGCTTCGGTAGTTGTTTACAATAACGATATAGCCGCAGCGATTTATGGGACACCATACGAGCCGGGGCAAATGGTGGGTTTTAAAATCCCTCATGTGCAACCAAAGGATGCCAATCCGGTTGTGGTAGAACGCAAGCAGGTTGAGCTTTGGACGCAGAAAATTACTACTTCAACAAGTTCTCCAATTCTGGTTGGGGAAACGATTTATGTTGTGGCTGAAAAGGGCGAATTACACAGCGTTAATATTAAGACAGGCAAGGAAAACTGGAAAATAAAACTTGGGATAGAACAAAGAAATGCATCTCCGGTTCATGCCGATGGGAAAATATATTTACCAATGCTTGAGAATCCAGCCGGCGAAGGAGGGGCCGAAAAGGGTGGCACCGGGACGCATGGAGCCTTTTATGTTATAAAGCCGGGGGAAAAAGAGGCTAAAATACTTTCCCACGCTGTTTTGGATGGTCGTTGTTTTGCCACTCCTTCCGTTTACAATGGAAAGGTATACGTTCAGACAACCAAGAAACTTTATTGCTTTGGGAAGGCGGGGGATAATAGTGGATTAGCCGAAACACCAAAACCTAAACAATGGCCTAAGGCTGGTAAGGCCACCAGATTGCAGATAGTTCCTTCTGAAATTTTACTTGCTCCTGGTCAATCTGCTTCTTTCCGAGCGCGAAAACTTGATGCGAATGGATTTCTGGTCGAGGAAATAGACGGAGCGAAGTTAACGTGGGAATCTTATATCCCTCCTACGGCTAAGGTTAAGGCGCGCATGAATGCGACTTTCAAAGGAGGAGAGATTATTGCTTCTAAAAAAACGGTCAGTTCTGCTGGAGCATTTAAAGCAACCGCCGATGGACTTACAGGGGTAATACGCGGCCGTGTACTGCCAGCTCCTCCGCTGAGTGAAGACTTTGAGAGCTTTGACTTGAGCGTGGATAGTCAAGTGGATCAGGGTGTTAAATTTGCTTATCCCCCTTTGCCTTGGATTGGGGCTAGATTTAAGTTTGAAGTTCGAGATAGAGAAGGAACCAAAGCGCTACGTAAAACGATTGATAACAAACGGCTGCAACGGGCTACGGTTTTTATCGGGGAACAGAACATGAGTAACTATACAATTCAAGCCGATGTATTAACTGATGGTCGCCGTCGTAAAATGTCTGATGTAGGCATAATTAATCAGCGCTACTTAATTGTATTAAAAGGGAATGAGCAGAAGATAGAAATCAACTCTAACCTTGATCGTATCCGCGTGCCGGAACGAGGATCGCCTCCAAATTTTCGATGGAAAGCAAACAACTGGTTTACATTAAAAGCTCGAGTTGATGTTAATTCTGACGGGTCCGGAGTGGTGCGTGCGAAAGCATGGCCAAGGGACGATAAAGAGCCGGAAGGGTGGAATGTGGAGTTTAAGCACAACAAAGTCCATAAGAGCGGATCTCCTGGGCTGTTCGGATTTTCTCCGCAAGAGATGCCGGTTTACATTGATAATGTTAAGGTAACTCCAAACAAGTAATACAAAAAATTTAAATATCATGAAAAAATCAAAAATCGCAATTGTGATCGGCCTAATGGCTGGGGGATTAGGAACCGCTGCTATTCAGGCTGCTGATTGGCCACAGTGGGGAGGGAATTCACTCGGGCGAAATATGGCTGCGACTGCCTCCGGGCTGCCTGACAAGGTGGAGCCTGGAGATTTTAAACAGGGGACTGAGGATGTTGATCTTAAGACTACCAAAAACGTTAAATGGGTTGCCAGGTTGGGAACTCAAAGCTACGGCAACCCAACAATATCGAACGGAAAGGTTTTTGTCGGGACCAATAATGATTTTACACGGGATTCAAAACATCAGGGCGATAAAAGTATTTTACTGTGCCTTGATGAAAAGACGGGGGCTTTCCTTTGGCAATTAGTTATTCCGAAATTAAAGTCGGGAAAGGTTAATGACTGGGAAAGTCTTGGGTTGTTGTCCTCGCCAACCATAGTTGGGAATCGCATCTATGTTGTTACTAGTCGTTGCGAGGTTCTTTGTCTGGATACTGAGGGATTAGCCAACGGCAACGATGGCCCCTATAAGGACGAAGGGGTTTATGTTCATTTAGACACAGGCAAGCCGCCAGCTACAGTAGGCAAGCAAGATGGCGATATTATATGGCGCTATGATATGATGGATGAATTGGGTGTATTTCCTCACAATGCATCAAACTGTTCTGTAATCGTGGTAGGTGATATGGTTTATGCCTGCACTTCCAATGGGCAGGACTGGACTCATTCAAACGTGCCTTCTCCTCTTTCCCCTAGCTTCATAGCTTTGGATGCGAAAACGGGAGAGCTTAAAGGGGAAGATGACGCTGGAATTGGCCCGAATATTTATCATGGGCAATGGAGTTCCCCTTCTTATGGTGTCGTCAATGGCAAGGGGCAACTGTTCTTCGGAGGAGGCGATGGGTTCTGTTACGCATTTGAGCCTAAGCCGGTTTACGATGAGGATGAAGACCTAGATTTCCTTCGTAAAATTTGGTGGTACGACGCGAATCCTCCTGAGTATAAAAAAGATAAGAATGGCAAGGAGATCAAATACCCAGCAGCAGAGGGCCCAAATGAGATCAATTCGACGCCGGTTTTTTACAACAACAAAGTTTATGTTGCCAGCGGCCAAGACCCAGAACATGGAGAAGGAGTGGGACATCTTGTCTGTCTTGACCCATCAAAAAAGGGAGACATCACAAAGACGGGAGAGGTTTGGTCTTACAAAGGGATTAAGCGCAGCATTTCCACAGTTTCTATAGATAAAACGAACGGACTTTTATTTGTCGGAGACTTTTCAGGCTTTATCCATTGTCTTGATGCTGACACGGGCAAACTTCATTGGGTATATGATATGAAGGCTCACATGTGGGGATCAACTTTTGTGGCAGATGGCAAAGTATATGTTGGCGATGAGGATGGAGACTTCGTTGTATTAGCATCTGACAAGAAAATGAAGGTGCTGAGTGAGACTTACTTTCCAGCGCCAATATATTCTACCCCAGTTACAGCCAATGGAGTGTTGTACGTTGCTACCCAGTCGCATCTATATGCGGTTTATGATGAAGCAAGAGCAAAATCGGCGACGGATCAGAAAAAAACCAAATAATTAGTAATCCAGTTATAATTAGCCCATGAAAAATTTTGTTTATGCCTTAGTCATTTTGTTGGCGATAATTCATCAGGATCTATGGTGGTGGAACGACAAGACCCTCGTCTTCGGATTCATGCCCAAGGGACTGTTTTATCATGCGCTATTTTCGTGTATGGCTGCTGTAGTATGGGCTCTGGCAATCAAGTGGGCTTGGCCAAGTGAAATCGAGGCATGGGCTGAAGCCAATGAAGATCAAGGAGGGGGCCAATGATACACGTTCCTTCGCTAGTTGTATTGGGACAAACCGCTGAGCCAGCGAGTCGTACGCCTTTGTACATTATTATGGGGTACATGTGTTTACTATTTGCTCTGGGGTGGGTTTCAAGTCGGCTTTTCCGAGGTTCGAGCAAGGATTTTTTTGTCGCCAGTCAATCTATTGGGCCATTTATGCTCTTGATGAGTGTGTTTGGCACAACGATGACCGCCTTTGCGTTAGTGGGATCTACAGGAAAGGCCTTTAGTTTAGGCATAGGGACCTATGGATTAATGGCTTCAAGCTCTGGCCTGATTCATACAGCGTGCTTCTTTCTTGTAGGAATTCGCATGTGGAGTTTTGGAAAGAAATACGGCTACGTAACTCAGATACAATTTTTTCGTGATCGATTTGAATCTAAAGGCATAGGATATCTAATGTTCCCAATTCTTGTAGGCCTGATTATCCCCTACTTGCTCGTGGGATTGATCGGTGCGGGCATTTATATTGGCGGCGTAACACGAGGAATGTTTCCAGAAACATTTGAGAATGGTGCAATCCCTATAGAGCTATCGGGTTTAGTCAT
>MDTE01018122.1_pt1 | contig 24277 bp, 14 predicted proteins | sample 811231 | NCBI WGS metagenome assembly MDTE01 (sample SAMN05326651, study PRJNA326480) | marine metagenome | isolation source: seawater | place: Indian Ocean: Red Sea | collected 2010 | reverse complement strand
TATGATTTGACGGGTCGGTTGGTGCGACGGTTGGTATCCGCCTCGCGGGAAGAGGGTCGGTACACCGACTTTTGGGATGGGCGTTCTGGAGGTCCTTTGGTGACACCTGGGTTGTATGTGGTACGCGTGGCGGTAGACACAGATATGGGCATTTTCGATCAGATTCACACTGTGGTAGTAGGCTTTTGACGGGCGGGCTTTAGTGGCCCGGCACCTATGATGAAATGTGGCTTGACTAATTTGTTTACGCTCACCTTAGGCACGGTTATGATATGCGTCCTGGCAGACGTTACTGCAGGCGAGGAATACCGTTTTGAGCGTAAGCAAGATTGGGAATCGTGGACCTTTCCACGAGGAGCGCTCGCCCAGTACGAGGATGGTAGCATTGGTTTGAGTCGAGTTTATAAGGATATCGACGCCGCAGCCGACGCGCGCGATTTTTTGCACGTGGTTAAGAGTTCCAAGGAGCCAATCCCAGGTGGAATACGCGTGGTTGGGTCTGGTGCAGCGACGGCGGCCAACGTTATCGACGGGCGGGTAGATACTTGGTGGCAGCCTGATCCAGACGCCGCATTACAGGACAGGTGGGTGGAGGTGAACCTCGGACGGATGGTTCATGCGACCAAAATTCGCCTGACCTTCCCCGATACGATGGGGGTACGGCCTTTCCGAAATTTCAGCGTCTATATCAATGATGGTGAGCGTGCGACTGCAGCCAGGGACGTATTCCAGTTCACCCGCATTGGCCGCACCACAGAGCCCAATCAAGCAAAGGTAGTCGAATATAATTTGTTTACTTTGGATCCCGGACCGGCAGAGGGTGATCATTTAAACATGTCAGACACGCTGCATTTCGCAGCTGTCCAATACGTTCGTTTCAAAGCCGAAGATCTGTATCCGGAAAGCGCGCTGGCGGGAATCGAGGTTGTCGCAATAGGTGACAACCTGGCACTTGGCAGTGTTAGTCGCGGAGGTGGAGTCCGCGCTGGGTCGAATGTCAATAACAGTGCTGCTTTTAGTGATGGTGACCACAACACCAAATGGATAGCGACAGGCACCGGCAGTTGGGAGGATGAAGGGCATTATTTCGAGTGGGACTTGGGAGCCGTATACTGGTTAGACCGCATGGTAATCGAATACGGCCACCCATGGGGGCGACCTCAACTAAAGGAGGTTGAGGTCTCGACCTCAGATGGCTCCCCGGCCGCAGGTTTGACCGCCGCTCGGGTCCGCAGCAACTTCGACTATCAATTGCTTACCGTTGTAAACGCCAATCGCAGTCCGGTGCGACATCTCTACGACCTGAACTTTCCCCCGCGCAAAGCTCGGCACATCTTTTACCGGAATACCAAAACCGATGACGATGGCGGGTGGATATGGTACATGATGTTTGAGTACGCCATTTATGGCGATGGCTACGTCGCGGAAGTCGAGATGGTATCGGATTTTATCGATTTGGGCGGGACCAAAAGCATTCGCAGGTTGAGTTGGGACGGCGAGTTGCCTGTGGGCACCTACGTTGAGATCCGTTCCCAGACGGGCGATACCTTCTTTATCGAAAAAAAATTTTACCATAAGAATGGTATTGAAGTTACCGAAGCTCAATACAATAAGCTTCCTAAGTCGCAGAAATTGCCAGTGGTCGAACTCCGGCGCCGTGGCTCGGATTGGTCGGGTTGGAGTCCGATCTACATCGATCGGGATGGTGCCTTCCTCTCGCCGTCACCACGTCAATTCGCACAGTTGCAGGTTAAGTTAGGAAATAATAACCCGCTTGTCGCACCACTGTTGCGAAATATCGTACTCGATTTCGATACCGCTCTTGTTAGCGGCGGGGTGACCAGTCGGATAAAGCCGCGGCAGGCGGATTTCGACTCGCTAGAGACATTCAGCTTGGTGCTCAAGCCGGATTTTCGCGCAGGCGACCAGGGCTTTAATCGCGTAGTTATCCATAGTCAGGCGTCAGTCGAGAGAGTCGAATTGGCTGTCGGTGGTGTTCCGGTATTGCCTTTGGGCGTAGAAGTTATGACCGACACTTTGCAATTAGGATTGCCGGAGATCGTGCGCAACGACTCGGTTGAAGTAACATTGCATGCGCGTATTCGTGCAAATGCTACGGTCTTTGATGCCTGGGTAGGTCTAGCCGACGACGAGTTATTGCAGGGGGTTAGGCCCGAAGGGGAGAATTCGGCGACGGTGTTTGTGCCATCGGTGGCCACCGGTGTCGGATTGATTCGCCGGGTGGTGGTGTCGTCGATGGTTTCGCCTAATGGAGATGGAGTAAACGACCAGGGTGTTATACGCTTCGTTCTGGCTAAGATCGAAGGTGCAGCTATGCCTGAGGTGTCGATCTACGACTTGTCTGGAAGGCGAATGCGCCGGGTGGAGCCGGCGGCTGACGGCTACAACTGGGACGGTCGGGATAATGCGGGCGAGTTGTTGCCACCAGGTGCTTATGTGTGCGAGATCAAGATGGTCGCCGACATTGGCGACCAATATGTGCACCGCATCGTAAATCTGGCTTATTGAGCTTGGCCTATATTTCGCATGGGAATACGCGTGCAAGCAAACACTGTGCGGCAAGACACTCACGATATGCGGCCTAGAGAATGTGTCGCGGCCAGTAGTATCCTATCGCTCATTTTGCTAGTTATTGGCCTGCCTCTGATAACGAATGCACAAGTAGACCACCTAGTCATCGGCCAGGGCGGTGCGGAGTGGCGCGAAGCGAGCTCAGACCTTCTTGGGCTCGATGACTCGGTTGCGTATGGCAGCCTGCAACCTTTCGAACTTAATCCCCAAGCAAATATCGCAGTAGGATCGCAAACGGATAAAGGTCAGCTCACCAATATTTTGGGTTATGTTTGGGGTACATCTCCCCGTGGGCCGCCTGCTTCGGTAAAAGACAAAACATCGTAGGTATACGGAAGTAGGGGGCCGACCCTAGCCATTGATGGGGACATTGGCCAACCCACGCACAGCTGGATCATTAGCGGCTACACTTTCGATCTGGGTTTGACCTTTCCTATCAACAGAGTTGTGTTTTTTCCGCCGCAAAGCGGAAGGGTTGCTGACGGTCCCGAAGCAGGGTCCTTGTTCCGTGATTTGTATCCACGGAAATATGTGATCTCAGGCTCTCGAAACCCGCAAGAGTTTTTGTTTACAGAAAACAAGAAAGATTTTCAGCGGGTGCTGAGCAGTAACCTCAGCCATGATGAGCAGGTTGCTGACGTTCGTTTTTCAACCCAATTGCTGCGCTTTGCCCGCGTCCGTTTTCCGTCCCCGGGATTCATTGCCGAGGTTGAATTTTATGGCGAGGGATTCCTCCCCGAGACTCGCTTCACCTCGCGGTTGTTCAATATGGGAGAGCCGGTAAATATCGGTCGAATTTTCTACGATTTTGAGGTCTTTCGTAGTCCAGGTTATGGGCGTGAGCCGGTACCAGCGCCCGACGCGCCCGTGCAAATAGCCGTGGAGGTTCGCAGCGGTCGTGATGATTCGCCATTAATCTATCATATTACAACCGAGCTCGGTACCGAAACGGCGGTTGAATATAAGCAATGGGAGCGGGCACCAAGTCCCATCGGGGCAACACTGAACAGGGGCCTGCCGGGTCAGCAGGGTTCTGTACAGGATGATCTTGCCAACTGGAGTTTTTGGTCGATCCCTCATCGCACTTCTGGTGAGGATATTCGGGCACCCGATGGGCGGCAATTTCTGCAAGTGCGGGCGCTTATCACCAGTGAGGAAGTTTTTGCCTTCGGGCGACTCAACTCACTGGCGATTGAGTATTCGCCGCTCTTAGCCAACCCGGTTCTCGGCGAGGTGGCACTTATGGACGAACCCGAACCTGTGGGTGGTGTGGCCGAAGTGCCGCTGGGTGAACGGGTGATGCTAACCTATGATGTCCGCGCCGACTTTACGTCGTCAGAGCAGGTTGGCTTCGACGCGATACGTTTGCTGACGCCTGAGGCGGTGGATTTTGAGCGTTTCGAGATGGGCGACCCGCTGCGAGTGGTAGCACCCGACAGCTTGCTTGTGAACGATCGGGAGTTGATAGTTTTTTTTCCTTCGCAGCCAGTGACCCAGGCGGGCAATGTCCCGCTGCGTCTAACCTTCAGTACTCGGGTATTCAACTTCAACACGGTATTTGAAGGTGAGGTCTTCCAGGTAGGTGGCGAGAATTTGGCGCAGTCGATCGATCGAGGCGATGCGTCTCCCCGAGTCTCGACCAACGACTTACAGGTGTTTGCGCCGCTGGATCGACTGGAGGTGTTGGCGGATGTTGATCTGGGTGCAGGTGTATTGACCCCAAATGGTGATGGGGTGAATGATTTGTTGCAGCTATCCTATACGCTGCAGGGGATCTCGTCGGGCGATTTGGTGGTGTCGATTTATGATTTGACGGGTCGGTTGGTGCGACGGTTGGTAGCCGCCTCGCGGGGGGAGGGTCGGTATACAGACTTATGGGATGGGCGTTCTGGAGGTCGTTTGGTGACACCTGGGTTGTATGTGGTACGCGTAGCGGTAGACACAGATATGGGCATTTTCGATCAGATTCACACTGTGGTAGTAGGCTTTTGACGGGCGGGCTTTAGCGGCCCGGCACCTATGATGAAATGTGGCTTGATTACTTTTTTAACGCTCACTTTTGGTGCGGTCATTATAGGCGTGCTGGCGGACGTTTCCGTGGGGGAGGAATACCGCTTTGAGCGCAAAGAAGATTGGGAGTCGTGGACCTTTCCACAGAGTGCCGTGGTGCAAGGCGAAGACGGTAGCATCGGTTTGCAGCGTATCAGCAAAGCAATTAATGCCGTAGCTGACGCACGCGAGTTCCGGCATCAGGTAAAGAGCAGCAAAGAGCCGGTGCCTGGTGGGATCCGCTTTGCTTATTCGGGTGAGGAGACAGCGGAGAATGTCATAGATGGGCGTGCGGATACCTGGTGGCAACCCGAACAGGAAGACGATCTCGAAAAATGGTGGATCGGAGTTGACCTGGGCCGTATGGTGTATGCGTCGAGTATTCGCCTAATCTTTCCAGATACCACGAGCGCCCGGCCTTTCCGGAATTTCAGCGTCTACATCAACAATGGCGAGCGATTTGTTGCGGCGAAAGACGTGTTCAGTTTTGTACGGGCGGGGCGCACTATTTTACCCAACCAAGAACGCGTGGTTGAGTTTTCACTGCAGACATTTGATCCAGGTGGTGGTATTGGCGACCATATGACGATTTCCGATACACTGAATTTTGCCGCAGTTCAATACGTTCGCTTTGTAGCCGAAGAACACCATCCCGATGCGGCGCTGGCGGAAATCGAGGTGGTGGCCGTCGGGGAAAACGTGGCGTTGGGGAGCATCGACCGTGGCGGGGTGATCCGTGTCGGTACCGATGTGCAGAATAGCGCCTCGTTCAGCGATGGCGACCATAACACAAAGTGGACTGTCACGGGCAAAAATAGCTGGATCGAAGAAGGGCACTTTATGGAGTGGGACCTCGGGGTTGCATACTGGCTGGATCAGATGATTATTGAGGTCAGTGTACCCTCGCACCGCACGCTCTACGTCGAAGATTTCGAAATATCGACCTCGGACGGAACGCCAGTGAAAGGGCTGACTTTAGATCGTGTGCGCAGCGATTTTGAATATCAGCCGCTGACCGTTGTTGATGCCACTCGCAGCCCGGTTCAGCGTTGGTTCGAGTTTAAATTTCCATCCAGAAAGGCGCGTCACATTTTCTTTCGCCGCATCAGCTTCTCCAATCGCAGGGTGTGGTATACGATTTTGGAATATGCACTCTACGGCGAGGGCTACGTGGCCGAAGTGGAGATGACCTCAGATTTTATCGACTTGGGCGGGACTAAGAGTATTCGCTCACTGGATTGGAATGCTGAAGTTCCGGCGGAGACTTATGTGGATATTCGCTCTCAGACGGGGGACACCTTTGTCATTGAAAACAAGTACTTTCGAAAGAATGGCGAAGAAGTCACGGAGGCACAGTGGAACAAATTGCCCAAGTCGCAAAAGTTGGACGTAGTAAAAATTCCAAGGACGGGTGCAGATTGGTCAGGTTGGAGTCAGACCTACAAAACACCCGGAGAGGCATTTAAGTCGCCATCTCCTCGTCGCTATGTGCAGTTACAGGTCAAACTGGGTAACGATACCCCAGATGTTACGCCATTATTGCGCAACATTGTGCTGCAGTACGACGCCGCCTTGGTTAGCGGCGGAGTGACTGCCCGGATTTCACCGCAGCAGGCTGTTTTCGATTCGTTGCAGAGTTTTACCTATGTACTCAAGCCTGCTTCCCGATCAGGAGACCAGGGCTTCGACCGTTTGCTTGTCCTGACGCGTGCAGAAGTCAGCAGTGTAGCCGTAAAAGTGGGAGGGGAGAGAGTGGCTCCACTGGTGATGTCGATGCGGGACGACTCGCTACAGGTTGACTTGCCCAAGCGCGTGTTACGGGATTCAGTGGAAGTGGAGTTCAAGGCTCGCATACAAGCGAATGCTACAGCCTTTGATGCCTGGGTGGGAAACGCGGGGCAGAATTTACGTCAAGGTGTTCGACCCGTTCTGCGGCATGCGGCGACGGTTTTTGTGCCGTCGATACCCGGTGGTGCCCTGATCCGGCAGGTGAATGTGACCCCGTTGCTGACGCCAAATGGGGACGGCATAAATGATACGGCCTATATCGATTTTGTATTGGCAAAGATCGAAGGGGTGAGCCCTAAAGTGATGATGTACGATCTGTCAGGTCGACGAGTAAGGGTGCTTGAGGAGGCAGGCGGTTTCCGTTGGGACGGGCGTAACGATGATGGCAGATTGTTGCCGCCGGGGGCGTATATCTGTCAGATCAAACTGGAGGCTGATATCGGCGCGCGAACCGCACACCGCCTTATCCATATTGTCCGATAAAAACCCGTTTGCCTGGTCGGACGATGGGTTGGACGATCAGTTGAGTAAAGACGTGCGGCGACAGATCGCTGCTGAAAAAACGCTGCAAACGACGATAGTGACGGTCGATCTGAGCAGGTCCCGATAATGCCGCAGCTAGTTTTTTAAATTGATGGAGCGCGTTTGAATTAGCGCGCTTATCAGATGGCTGAGCAGATCGCTTTGGTAGAAAGAAAAAGCATCTGGTACTTGCTTCAAAGCCCGTCTCAACGTATGGATGATCTTCACGTGCAGTATTTGGAAGGGAAGTTTCAGAGGTCGTTTGGCGACCTCCAATAATCCTAACCCCAGGCTGTGCCGCTACTTATAACTGCAATCGTGAAGTTGGAGTGGGCCTTGCTATATCCACTACATATTAAATGGTTTATTGCTTGATAGTTCCATTTGCATTAAATTTGCGGTAGTTATCCGAAGAACTGACTATTCCTAAGAGGTTCAATACGTCGATACATGAATCGATATAAATTACACTCCCATGCCTACATTTGGCTTGCTTGTTGCTGTTTGGTCTTTTCAGGGGTCGATTCTGAAGCCGCCGAGATCGTAGCCAAAGTTGGTGATGCGAAGATTACGCTTGAGGATTTGCGGCGTTCGGAACAACGCCTACGCCGGTATGGGCCGGAGCAGAATCGGCGAGAGTTATTACAACCGTTTATCGATCGCGAGATCCTGCGAATGGAAGCGGAGCGGCAGGGCTTGGATTCCGCTCCCCGAGTACAGCGTACGCTGGAAACGATCCGTCGGCGCCAACTGGCGGAGAAGGTTTACACGGAGCAGGTTACGCGCAAAGTCACCGTTAGTGCTGAGGAGATCCTGCAGTACTATCAAGATTACGCATTGGATCAAAAAAAGGAAGTTCGAGCCAGCCACATTTTACTGAGTGAGCCTGAGGCCGTTGAAAAGGCTGTTATGCGCATCGCTGCTGGCGAGGATTTTGCGATCCTGGCTGAGGAACTCTCAGAGGATTCGGGCACATCGCAAAAAGGCGGCGATACTGGGTTCTGGCAGGAAGAGGATGCTCACAGAAGTGCGTTCGTCAAGCATTTTATCGGCTTGGATGTAGGTGAGATCGCCAAGCCATACCGCAATGGCCGTGGTGGTTTTCACCTAGTAAAGGTCACCGAGCACCGGTTACTCGGACTCGAACGCCAGGAGGATAAGATCCGGCGGATCGTTGAGCGCAAAAAGAAAAAGGAGCGTTGGAAGGCGTATCTGGCGGAGGAACGAGAGAGATATAGGCTAACCGTTGATGAAGATGCGTTACAATTGGTCCTCGAAGCGGGGCGCTTTGCCCTTGAGCGGATGCCGCCTATTGATGTCGAGGACCGCAGCCGGGCTTTTGTATACTATGAAGGGGGCGTGGTTGACGTAGGTGCTTATTTGGAAATGTTGCGAAGTTCGAACTTCGATAAACGACCTCGGCCGATCGATAGTACGGCGGTTGCTAATTTTGCGATCCGGGAATCCCTAAGGCTAAAGGTACTCCCCCTAGTTGCCATGGGACAGGGATGGCATCTAGACGAGGGTATTACGGGCTATTTGGAGGAGAAAAAAACCCAGGCGATGGTCGAGATGTTGCGGCGGGTTAAAATCGAAGAGCCCATCCTAACCGAAGAAGTCCGTCTAGATTATTACAATAACCATCAGCCAGACTTTCTGGATGTAGACCGCGTGTTCTTCGTAGGAGGTATAGTTGGTTCAGCGGATGAAGCTGCAAACATTATAGAGCGGTTGCGTCAGGGAGAAGAAATGTCGGTCGTGATGAGGGAGTACCCGTCGTACTCAGATCAATGGCGCAACTACGACGCTTTCCACTATTCACCATCCAGCGAGGCGAGTCTCGGAACGCGTTTGGACAAGGCAATTGCCGTGGTTCGCGACCTGAAGCCGGGGGAGGTCGGGGGGCCGATTAAACTCGATCTGGGTGAGGGCACCGCCGTCCAATTAGTGGTGCAGATGCTTACATCGACACCCTCGCGAGTTTTTTCTTTTGACGATCCGCAGGTCCAGGCGGTTATTTGGGGCAAGACTCGTCACGAGTATCGCACGGAAATCCACGCTTCATTCTACAGCTACTTGGAGCATTTGCGGCGCGAGTATGATAAGGTGGTCGTTGTCTACGACGATGTTTTGAAAACATTTGGCGCAGGATTGGACTAGTTGTATCTTGCGTACTTCAGCTAAACGAAATTGCCGATGAAAGGAGGCCAAAAGCATTCATTGCACGTCCGCAGGGGCTACCGCTATGTCCATGGTGGCGGAGCCGAAAAGCTGGATTAAGAAACAGCTTGAAAAAATTCACAAGGAGAAAGTATAGTATGAAAAAGTTTGCTTTAGCTACAATGCTGGTCTTTGGCATTTCGAGTGCGAGCGACGCCGCATCCAATGCCAATGGCATTGGATACTTCGCCCTTGAAGTGCCAGCTGGCCACACGATTAACGTTGACGGCAGCCTCGATGACTGGGCCTGGTTCGACCCCGCTTTCATTTACGGGCCGGACGATATGACAGAGATTCTTATCGGTGAAATGCCGCCTAAGAGCGACATTGACCTTGCTGCCTATACGGCCTGGACCGGCACTGATAGGGACAACAAGATTTTCGGCTTTGTCCGTGTTACAGACGACACGTTGGTGGTTATTGAGACTCTGCTTGATGACGGTTGGCGCGACGACGACCTCGAAGTTGTCGCCGATCCCGATGCCAGCGGCGGCCCGATGGAGGGCGAGTTCGACACCCGTGGTGTGGCCGGCCAGCAGTTTACCATGCATGTGGTGATCCCCGGACAGTACGAGTCGCCTTACGGGGACGGTTCCTGGTGGTTGCGATGGCAGGTGGCGCCAGAAATGCACTGGCTCGACGAGTTGGCGGAGGCGAGCACCGTCACAGATCCACCTGGCGCCGGCACTGGCTCTGTGGATGTCACGGTCAACTACGAGTTCAGCATGCCCTTGTGGGACCTTGCTGTGCCCGATGGGCAGGACGCCAGCGTCCGCCACATCAACGAGCTCGGCCAAACGATTGGTTTCGGTTATCAGTTGAACGAAGCCGACAACCCGGAAATCCGCCGCACGCACCAGATTTCCACTGCGGGTGAAGAGGGCGCTTCGGGCAACGGTGACTTCCTGTCCGAATACACCTTGTTAGGTATCGGTGAATACGATAACCAAGGCGGGGACGCCACAGCAGTAGAAGCCCAGGCGTGGGGCAAGATCAAGTCTACATTCGCCCGCTAAGCATTATTTGCAGATCGAGACGGGGGAACTCATGTTTCCCCGTCTCATTTTACTTTCTTTTTGATGGCTATTATGACTCATCCCGTATCTTTAAGAGGACGCAGATGATGAGATGGTCGCGCACTTGCTTATTGTTCGCACTCGTGATCACAGTGGGGTGCGGTCGGTATTTCGGAGGGGTGGTCCAGCCGGTGGCGGAGGAAAAGCAGGCTTCAAACATGGTAGTGGCAGATGACCGTTCCGTTACCTATGTATTCGAGCGTCTAGAGATCGGGCTTAAGCCGATGTCCGACAAGGAGTTAAATCGCCAGTTTTCCGGCCGTTCTAACGATGGACCCCTCTCTACAAACCCCTATACCTACGGTAATTGGAAACGGATGGGGGAACAGTGGATCCCGCCCAAATACAGCGTGTGGAAACTGAAAATAAAAAATTACGCTTATCCCAAGATACGGGTAGATCCGGGCAAGATAGAATTGGTGTCTGACAATGGGTACAGACGCTACTCTACGTTGATGCAGCCGGAGATCCTGGAGTACTACTACTCCCATATCGTCGGCTATGCAGGTAATGGTTACCGGCGTTTCACTGAACGGGAGGATGTACTCAATCGGACTCTGTTCAAAGGTGAGGTCCTCTACAGTGGCCAGGAGGCCGAAAGTTTCATTGTATTCCCAAAGCTTGATCCGGATGTGACGGCCTTCATGATAAACGTCTCTGACATCGCACTACGCTTTGACTACCGCGATGAGCCGATTGAGACGACAGATTTGACATTCCGTTTCCAGCGCGACGTACACAAGGGCAACCAACCCCCAGCCGAGTGGCTCGGCGAAAATCAATGAAAAGGTACACGATTCGTCGTGGTGTGTCGGCGCTATTGCTGGGCGGGTGGCTTGCGGCACCATCGGTTGAGGTCCAAGCACAGGAAGCTTGGATTGTCGGCAAGGATGGGCAATCTTGGAAGACGCCGGCTCAAGTTATGGCGGGAGTAGCCGAAGAGGCTGACCAGGTGCTGCGCCCGGTCAATTTCGAGTTGCAAGATAATGTGATCCAGGCCATTACATGGGAAGGTGGCCGCACCGAGGATTTCATAAGCGAATCATCAGGGCGAATTTGGGACAATGCCGCCAAGGAAGGTTCCCCTTTGATAATGGTGGACGGTGATAGTTCGACCACTACCGGCGATCGCTTCAAGGATTTTGGCATCGACCAGACTGGGCGGATATTCTTTCTTGATCTTGGCGCCTCTTTTCCTGCCAGCCAAATTCGTTTTTTTCCCAGTGAGTCAGGACGTGATGACTTCGTTAGATCGTTTGACCTTTCAATAAATGACGGCAGGCTCTACAACAAAACAGGTACGCCGATTTACGAGAGCCTTCGGCTCGTCGAGCAGAATCGCGACTGGCTAGTAGACATTCGTTTTCCGGGTCAGTTGTTGCGATTTATCAAGCTAACGGTGCGTTCTCCCAACCCCTTCGAAATTGCAGAATTGGAAGTCCATGGCGAAGGTTTCGTGCCACGGAGTTCGTACCTGTCGCAGTTGATCGAATTGCCGAATCCGGTCAATTTTGGAGAATTGTCTTTCAAGGCGACCCGTGTGGGGGGTGTCGAGGGAACCGGCACTGCCACGGTAACCGTAGAAATGCGTAACGGCAGCGACGATACCCCGCTGGATTATTACCGGATTGTCGATCTCGAAACCGGTGCCGAGGAAGTCGTGACCCAAGAGGAATTCGAGTCGACGCAGGTGGAGAATCGAGGGTCCATTCGTCCCGATCTTACCAATTGGTCTCCCTGGACCGAACCTATGGTTGCGGACGCCGATAGCGTCTACCGCAAAGCATTGTTTCTGCCCGGTCCGCGTCCCTTTTTCCAGTACAGATTGGCGTTCGAAGGTACGACCACTAATGCGATGCAGGTTGATAGCTTGGCAATAACCACTTCGCTGCCTCTCGCTGCCCAGGCTGTGGCGGAACTTGCGCTTTTAGATGAGCCGAACCCCGCCTTTGGAACCCCAACGGTACGCGCCGGTGTGGAGACTACTCTAGCCTATGATATTCGCGTTGATATTGGTGACCCGCCTAGCAGCGGCTTCGACGGATTGCGTATCGAGACTTCGGCTGCAGCGGAATTCATCGCTTTGCAGGTCGGCGAAGATCTAGTCCCCATTGAGCCTGATAGTGTAATCGAAGGCAGCGACGATCTGCGGATCTATTTTCCCTCAAACCGTATCCGCGAAGGGCGAGATGAGCGTCTACGAGTAATTTTCAGCACTAGGCTATTCCTGTTTAGCACAGTGTTTGCAGGACAGCTACTCGACACCCAGGGTAGTTTGCCACAAGCCTTGGCTGCGGGTGATGCGAGCGGCGAGGTGGGCACCAACTCTCTGCGGGTAGTGTTCGATGTCAGCACAGAGGTCGTGCAGAATTTTCAGGTCTATCCACCCGTGATAACACCCAACGGAGATGGAATTAATGATGAGACATCGTTTACCTACGCGCTGATTCACCTTGTACAGCCGGTGGATAGTCAAGTATCTGTTTACGACTTATCGGGGCGGCTCGTCCGCGATGTTGTCTCCAAGGCAGTGGGGGCCGGTCGCTTCGCCCCAACATGGGATGGTAAAGACAACGAGGGACTGCGGGTGCCGCCGGGTGTGTATTTGGCGCGGGTCAATGTTAATGCCGCCACCGGGGATATTAGTCGTGCGCGCCTGGTTCAGGTGGCCTACTAAGGATGAGAATGCCCAATATGGTATGTCGGGTAGCGCTGGTGGTGCTACTGCCGCTGGCGGTAGGCGCGCAGGTCGAGCGCCTGGTGATCGGTCAAGGCGGCATGAGTTGGCATGAATCCGCCGAGCAATTGGTCGGACTTACCGATACGGCCTTCGCCGGAAGTCTGCAACCAGTAGAATTGGATCCAGAGGTTAATGTTGCGGTTGGACCGCGGACCGAGAGTGGCCAGTTTACTAATCTTTTTGGCGATGTATGGGATGCATCCCGAGTGGCTCCGCCCTCCGTTAGTGACAACGCCCCCTGGGTTTACGGCGACCGTGGTCAGCCAGCTACTATTGATGGAGACGGTATCAATGTGACAGACCCCGGCTATGTAGAGCATTATAGCTTCGACTTGGGTTTAGCTCTACCGCTCAACCGGATAGTTTTTTACGCGCCGGAAAAAGGCCGCGTGGCGGGGTGGCGAGATGGGCGAGCCGGCCAACTCATTAAAGACCAGTACCCGCGGCAATATGTCATTTCGGGTTCAATGCTTGAGCGTGAGTTTCTTTTCACCGATCGCAAAAACAATTTCGATGATATTCTGGCTCAGAGCCTCAATCATAGCGCGCGGGTCGCCAATGTGAAATTTGCTACGTCGTTTGCTCGATTCGTTCGCGTGCGCTTCCCCTCGCGCGGAATGATAGCTGAGGTTGAGTTTTACGCCGAGGGTTTCGCACCTCGGACCAGCTACACATCGCAGCTAATCGACATGGGCGAGCCGGTCAACTTTGGTCGTCTGCTTTACGATTTTGAGTCCTACCGTAGTGGTGGATTGGGGCAGGAGCAGTTGCCGGCGCCGAACGCACCGGTGCAAATCGCCGTTGAGGTCCGCACAGGGCGTGATGATACCCCGCTGATTTACCACATGGTCACCGAACTTGGTACGGAGAGAGTGGTGGAGTTTAAGAAGTGGGATCGCGCTCCGAGCCCAGCCGGTACCCTGACCTGGGCGGTCGCCAACAGGGGGGTGGCGCCAGGACAAAAGGGGTCCGTTGTGGAAGATCTCGCCAACTGGAGTTTCTGGTCGGCGCCACACCTCTCTTCTGGCGAAGCGATTCAGGCGCCGGATGGTCGGCAGTTTGTGCAGGTCAGGGCCTTTATCACCAGCGACGAGATCTTCGCCTTTGGTCGGCTAAACTCCCTCTCGATCGAATTTTCGCCGCTGTTGGCTGACCCGGTAGTTGCCGAGGTGGCGCTGCTGAAAGAGCCTAATCCCGTAGGTGGGCTCGCCGAGGTCCCCTTGGGGGAAGCGGCGATCCTCACATACGACGTGCGTGCAGATTTCACCTCGGATGCACAGACCGGCTTCGATGCGATTCGCCTGAGCACGCCGGAGGCGGTAGACTTTCAAAGCTTGGCGATGGGCGAGCCCCTTGAAGTGGTTGAGCCTGATAGTGTGCAGGTCAGTGATGATGAACTGGTCATTTACTTCCCGTCAAGGCCGGTGAGTCAGTCCGCAAATGTGCCGTTGCGGCTGATCTTTGGAACGCGGGTTTTCAATTTCAACACAGTTTTTGAGGGAGAGGTTTTTCAGATTGGGGGCGAGAATTTGTCGCAATCGATCAATGGAGGAGATGCCACACCACTTGTCTCAACCAATGATGTTCAGGTCTATGCGCCGCTCGAACGGTTGGAGGTGCTGTCGGGTATGGCATTGGGATCAGGAGTATTGACGCCCAATGGCGACGGGGTCAACGATGGGCTCTCGCTGTCCTACACGTTGCAAGGCATTGCTTCCGGCGATGTAGATGTGTCAATTTACGACTTAAATGGACGCCTGGTACAGCAGCTCGTGTCAGAAGCGCGAGGAGAGGGTAGGTACTCGGACGTTTGGGACGGCCGCAATAATGGTGGGGTGGTAACGCCGGGTATGTATCTGGTTCGAGTATCGGTAAGTACTGACCAGGGCATATTCGAGAAAACCCGAACTATCGCAGTCACGTATTGAATAAGCCGGTATGGTGTGAGTAGATTCTATAATACAATTTTGACGTTAAGGACAATTACCTTCGCGTGTTGGTTGGTTGCTAGCGCAGTGTTTTCTGATGAGTTCCGCTTCCATCGCAAAGCAGATTGGGACGCTTGGAATTTTCCCCGCGGAGCGGTCGTGCAGAATGAGGATGGGAGTATTAGTCTGGCTTGGATCAACAAAGAAATCAACGCTGCGCTTAATTCGCGGGATTTCGAGCATTTCATCCGCAGTAGCAAGAATCCGATACCTGGTGGTATTCGCCATATCTACTCCAATGAAGAAATGGCAGACAATCTCATCGACGGGCGGCCCGAAACCTGGTGGCAGCCGTCTCAGGACGACGTTATCGATGATTGGTGGATTGAGGTAGACCTAGGTAGGATGGTTTACGCGAGCAAGATCCGTCTGATCTTTCCCGATACCACCGACGCCGTGCCTTTTCGCAATTTCAGCGTCTATATCAACACTGGTGAGCGTTCCAATGCGGCGAAGGATATCTTTCAGTTCACCCGGATTGGCCGAACCACCGAGCCGAACGAATCGCGGATTATCGAATATGACCTATTGACACTGGATCCCGGGGCGGCGACTGCGTCGGGAGTGCCCATGGTAACTGGGGATTCACTCTTCTATGCGCCAGTGCAATACGTGCGTTTTGTGCCCGAGGAGCACCATCCTCATGCAGCTTTGGCCGAAGTCGAGGTCATCGCACTTGGCGATAATGTTGCTCTGGGGACCATTCAACGTGGCGGTGAGATTCGAGCGGGCTCCAATAATGCCAACGCCTCGGCCTTTGTTGATGGCGATCATAACACGAACTGGACCGTATCAGGTGGTCTCGACTGGGCTGATGAGGGCCATTATTTCGAATGGGATCTTGGGGCAGTTTACTGGATAGACAATATGATCGTGCAAATAGGTGCGCCGGTCGTATATGGCGGAATTGCCAATATCAGGGGTTACGTTATATCGACTTCAGACGGTACCGAGATCAGCGGGCTAACGAACGACCGTGTCCGCAGTAACTTCGACTATGAGCAACTCGCTCGGGTCAATGCCATACAGAGCCCTGTTCGAGACATGTACGATTTTCGCTACTCCGCTCGAAAGACACGACACATATTTTTTCACCGCGACAGTAATCTGACTCTGAATAAAGTTTTTTATCTGGTAGTTGAGATCGGTCTCTTTGGCGAAGGCTATGTGGCAGAGGCGGTGATGGAATCGGACTTTATTGACTTAGGTGGTACCAAGAGCATACGTCGATTAACATGGGACGCCGATCTGCCGCCTGGGACCTACGTGGAAATTCGATCGCAGACTGGTGACACTTTCCTCATTGAAAAAAAATATTATAACAAGAACGGAATCGAAGTAACCGAGGGCCAGTACAACAAATTGCCCAAATCTCAGAAACGGCCCATCGTCGAGATCCAGCGTCGTGGTTCGGATTGGTCGGGTTGGAGTCCGATTTACCCGGACCAGGATGGCATATTTCTTTCACCCTCGCCGCGAAAATACGTCCAGTTGCAGGTAAAACTCGGCAATGAGAATCCCGAAATTGCTCCGACTTTGCGCAATATAGCGCTCAACTTTGATGACGCCCTGGTCAGTGGTGGGGTCACCAGCCGAATCCTTCCGCGTCAGGTCGACTTTGACTCACTGCAGACGTTTCACTATGTGCTTAAACCCGTTTTTCGCTCTGGTGATCCAGGCTTTGATCGAGTTCATATCAAGACGCCGGGACCCGTGGCTGAGGTGGCGGTTAAGGTCGGAGGGGAACGGGTCTTGCCGACGGCGGTGGCGATGGTAGGCGATTCACTGCGTGTGGATCTACCTTCGCGCGTCCGTCGCGACTCAGTTGAGGTCGAATTCCAAGCGCGGATTCAGCTTAATGCAATTAGCTTTGACGCTTGGGTGGGTTTGGCAGAAGACAATTTGTTGCAGGGAGTTCGTCCAGAAGCCGACGACGCGGTGACGGTTTTTGTGCCATCGGTAGCAAGTGGCGGATCTTTGATCCGCAACATTGAAGTATCGCAGTTGGTGACGCCCAACGGAGATGGAATCAACGAAGCGGCTGCAATAGCGTTTGCCCTCGCAAAAGTGGAAGAACAGGATGTGCAACCACAGGTCGCGATCTTCGACCTATCTGGTCGTAAGGTGCGAGAACTGACGGTCGGCGGGGATGGTTACGCCTGGGATGGGCGTGACGAGTGGGGAGGTATTCTGCCACCGGGATCTTATATATGTCAAATCAAAATGGCGGCCGACATTGGTGACGAGATAGTACACCGCGTCATCAACTTAGCGTATTAGAGGTTATCGAGCTATACGCACAAGGTGTACGAGGAAATAAGAGACCAATTCTGCATACGCGACGTCTGACAGGCGCGCAACGTATTACTGGCAAAAGCAGGATCGTGGGGATATGTAATCAACGGGGACCCACATGTTTTGTTGAGTCCGATCCCCCTTACTAATGCTGCGATTTTACTCAGGAGCTTTAGCGATGACCTTAAACGCAAAAGGGAACAGAATGAGACGGACTCTTATCCCCATAATCTTTCTCGGCCTGTTCGCGGCCGACTGCGTGCGTGGCCAAGGGCTCGAGTCGGGTTTTTTGAATCCTTATACCACTACCGGTGTGAGGATATCACCTGAGACAATCACTCCCGCCCTCCGCAAGTGGTATTTGCCTCAAACCCTTTACGATATCTACGGTTGGAAAAATTGGGAATATACAAACTATTCCCGGGATCACTACCAGCGCTACACCGATATCGTTTTGCAGGGGCGGCGCTTCTACGACATCTACGGAAACTATATCACCCGCGGTTGGGAGATATACGACTGGCAACAGGAGCACCCCGCCGAGTTTGGAAGCGGAATTAGAAAGTCTATGGAGTTTGGGTCATGGTTTAACCGGGTATTAATCTCATCCGCATCGTCAGGCCAGTTTAACATGTCGCTGACCATCGGCGAGATGCTGCGCTCAACGCTCACTCCGATGACCTTCTCTAAGCCAATCTTCGACGGTGTGCAGTGGGATATGAGCTCCGACAAATACGCGATGACCATCCTCGCGTCACGTGCTAGCGCACCGGCTACTGTCAATCCTTTTCGCGATCTGCCACCTTCGACACGCACGACATTCACTAACCTGTTGGGATTTAGGGGGACTGCGCAGGTGGGTGACTTCGTCAATATCGGTGCGACCTATGTCAATGCTGGCCACTGGAGTAGTTCGCTCGACGCTAACAACAATTCGCTCAAGGGCATCCTTAGTGGTCGGCTGAACACCGGCAATGTACAGCGCCTCCTAGTGCGTCTGTCTGATGATAGCCCCGAGGATGGCGTTGGAGGAGCCGTATTGTTCCTCGAAAGAGTTTATATCGATGGGGTCCAACACCCTGAGATCAAGCCGCTAATCGACGGTGGAGTACGGCGGCGTGGTCGTCTTGAGGCTAGCGGGGGAAATGTGATTACATTGATATACGACATTGAGCGAGATTTCCTACCGGGGATAGACGATGAAGCTACCGATTTTCGCGAGATCGAGAGAATCGAGATTGAACTTGTATTGGCCAATGACTACGCAATTGAAATCGCTTCTAACGTACAGACCAATGATACCGGTGAACCGATCTTTTTGCCAATTGAGACGGCGCGCGGTAACATTAAGGACGGCTCCAACCAGCGCGTGGTGCGCTTTACTTACGGTGTGCCCTCAGCCAACGAGGTCGCTGGAATTACCATGGATATCTCGGACCTGTTCGGTGGTTTGAATGTGCGGGCTGAATACGACATTAACCGCCGATTTCGGCGTTTCCCCAACCAGAATATCCTCAAAGATCAAGCTCTGGGTAAGACCACGGCAGAAGCCTATTATGCCACGGCTTCGCACACCATATATCCCTGGTTTGCTTATGGTGAAATTTTCAGTATGGAGCCGGATTACAACACTAGCATGTTCATCCCCGATCAGCGCGGATTTGTCGATTACGAAAACGATGCCTTATATCTCTTTGAATTCGTGGATGATAATGACGACCAGGACCGGTTCCCCGATTGGACTCGCCGTTTTACAGGCGGCGGTAGTAGCAATGAGGCCGCGAGAGCACGGACCGCTGACACCGCCGTGTTTCCCGGTTACGATGAAAACAACGATCTTGAATCTGATTTCAACCAGAACGCTAACGGTCAGCCCGATTACGTCGAGCCCTTTATTCGATACGACGTCGATCCGCTAGAGTTCCTCTACGGCACGGATATGAACAATAACACCGTTATCGACCGTTTTGAGAACGACCGCGAGCCAGACTATCCCTACAAGCGCGACCACAAGGGCTACAATGTTTACGGTGGGGTCGAGTTCGAGCCTGGCAACCGTCTGATGGTCGGTCGTATGCGGGAGCGGTTGTTGAGTAATGCGCGCAAGAGTGAGTCTACCTATGCGATGCTGACGCTCAAACGAGAGGTGCCAAGACACAACCTGCGTTTCCAACTGTTCAACTCACTACGCAGTGTTAAAGATAATATTCCCGAGGACGTGATTCTCTGGCTGCAGCCGCCATTTTCCACGGGCAGCATGCAAGATTTTGCCGATCCGCTAATTGCCCAAGATGCTCTGATAAACACGATTTATATGGACGCTAGATCCGGGAAGTTTGCCCCGCTCAATCTAGAGGCTAAGGTCAAGCACGAGATCTACCACCAGCGTACCACTCGCTCGGATATACGCGATGAAACCTTGCTTGCCATGGTTAACAAAGCAGACTATGAAATTCCCGTCGGTACTAAATTGAATCTTTCGCCCAAGTGGAAACAGCTCTACTTGCGCAAGACACCCACCGATCAGGACAAGCTTCAAATCAGCGAGTTATCGAATATCTTCTTTCTTGTCTCCCAGTTTGCTTTACTTCCTACATTGCGATTGGAATCAGGTGTTGAATACGAGATATTTCGCAACATACGCCCACGGCCTGATCCGTTGCCGGCTGGCTATAGAGAAGATTTTGAACAATTGGTGCTGGCCACGCAATTTTCAAATCAGTCCGACTATCTTGGCTATCTCCTAAGGGCGAACGTCGGTGGTCGATGGGAAAAACGCAACTTCGCAGACGACTCGGAGACTAACCTTATCGTGTTTATGACCGTCTATGCAGGTATCCGCTGAGCAGTGGGCGGACCGTTATTGCGGGTTCACCATTTTCTGAAGACATCATTTCCTGCGAGAATAGACTCGGACTGTAAGATGTGGTCTTTTTCGGTAGTGGCCCTGTTGTCCTTAGTTTGGCATTCCTGCAGTGAAAGCGGACAGCAACAGGCCCCTATCGAAAAGCCGGCACCCCCTGTTTTTGCCGAGGTAGCCCTTTCTTCCGGCATTGAATTCCAGCACGTAAACGGGTCTACAGGGCGTTTCTACTACCCCGAGACTTATGGTTCTGGCGTAATTTTCCTGGATTACGACGGCGATAGCGACCAAGATGTGTATCTCGTCAACAGTGCTGCTCTGCCGGGTTTTCTCGAATCCTTTGAACCCACGAATGCGTTGTACCGGAATGATGGTGACGGTACGTTTACCGACATGACCGACCAGGCCGGTGTCGGCGACCGAGGCTATGGGTTCGGCGGGTGCGCGGCTGACTACGACAACGATGGAGATGTCGATCTCTATGTAACCAACTTCGGTCCCAACGTCCTATATCGGAATAATGGCGATGGTACGTTCTCTGATATCACAGCCGAAGCTGGCGTCGGTGATTCGCGAATGAGTACTAGCGCGGCGTTTGCTGATTACGACGGCGATGGGTATGTGGACTTGTATGTTGCCAACAACGCCGAGGTCCCCATTGCGACGGCAAAGCAGTGCCGTCATGGCGTCGTTCAGGTCTACTGTGGTCCAGGCCAGTACGAGGGTGTGTCGGGCGTATTATATCATAACGAGGGCGACGGTTCCTTCACGGATGTCACGCGACAGGCTGGCATGTATGACGAATCTGGCCGCCAACTCGGGGTGGTGTTTAGCGATTATGACGATGACGGTGACATGGACGTGTATATCGCTAACGACACGACTCCCAACTGGCTCTATCGCAATGACGGAGGGGGGAAGTTTGCAGAAATTGGCCTTATTTCCGGCGTGGCAGTTACCCCCGACGCCCGGCCCGAGGCGGGGATGGGTACTGATTGGGGAGATTACAACCGCGACGGACTGATGGATATCATCGTCTGCAACTTTCAGTGGGAGAGTTGCCGGTTGTTGGCCAATCAGGGCAATGGTTTTTTCGAGGATCGGACATTCGTATCCGGCTTGGGTGAACCTACGTATTCAACTCTGACTTTCGGTACGAACTTTATCGACTACGACAACGATGGCTATCTCGATATTTTTATCGCCAACGGCCATGTTGATCCCAACATTGAGATCATCGACAAAGCCGGACCGACCTATGCTCAGCATGACCAACTTTTCCGAAACAATGGTGATCGTAGCTATACAGAGGTTTCAGAGCAGGCTGGGCTGCGGCACTTGCGGCCGATGGTCGGGAGGGGGTCGGCCGCGGCCGATTTCGACAACGATGGCGATCTAGACATCCTTGTTGGCAATAATAATCAGCAGCCGATGCTTTTGCGTAATGATGGGGGAAATCGCAACAATTGGCTGTCGATCAAGACTGTGGGTAGTCGTAGTAATCGCGATGGCATAGGGGCGCGAATCACCGTGACTACAGGAGATCTGATTCAAGTTGAAGAAGTGCGTGCAGGTAGCAGTTATCTTTCGCAAAACGAGTTGCGGGTCCATTTCGGTTTGGGGCACCGCGCTGTGGTGGAGAATGTGGAAATCCGATGGCCGAGCGGTACTGTGCAGATGCTCACAGATGTCCAGGCGAACCAGTTTTTGGTAGTTGAAGAACCGGTTACAAACTAGCCACTGAGAGATCTAGGTTATGGTCTTCAACATGTTGCAGCACACTTAGGTGGCAAAGGTGTTGCCGTTGGCTCCTTTCGGACGGGTATTGTGCTGGCTTATGTTCCTACTGGGATGCTCTGTGGGCGATGAGGAGGAACCGGTTAAATCCGTTACTCAATTGCGGGAAGAGCTGCACTCCCTTGAAACGGATTACAGGGAGAAAATACGCAATGATCCGCACGACGCGGTGTCCTACATCGAACTGGGAGACGTGCTATTGCAGCAAAGCCGGTTCGACGAGGCTCTCAAGGCTTATGGCGCAGCTCTTGATATAGATTCGCTGCAAGCACGAGCTTTCGCAGGTTTTGGCAAGGTGTTGTTCAACAGGGGAAATACGGACCAGGCGGTCGTTGCCTATCAGAAAGCACTTGCCATAGACGGTGAGGATGTCGAGACCCATCGGCAACTTGGCGACGTGCATCTACGGGCACGCCGCTATGTAAAGGCGCAGAAGGCCTACCAGACGGCGCTGGTCATAGACCCGGAACACGCGAGGACTCACTACAATCTCGGCGTGGCCTATGCGGGTTGGCGCTCTTATAAATCATCCGTGATGGCCCTAAAGAGAGCGACCAAACTAGATGATCGATATGCGCTTGCCTTTTATACAATGGGAGATGTGCAGTGCCTGAAGCTTGGGGAATGCGAAGAGTCCGTCCCAGCCATGCTGCGGGCGATCAACCTGCAGCCCCGCAATGATCTTTTTCATACAGGTTTGGGGCGGGTCTACCTTAGGCTCAACCGCTATGAAGAGGCCGTCGATGCATTCCGCCGGGCAGTGGAGTGCGATTCCTCCGTGGCCGTCGCCTACAATGGTTTGGGCCAAGCGCTAGGTGGATTGCGACGCTATGCCGAGGCTGAAGGGCACCTGCGACATGCAATAAGCTTGAATCCGGCCTATCCTGAGGCGCATTATAATCTGTCTGCGATCTATTTGAAGCAGGGCAAAGTCGAGGAAGGCCAACGGCAAAAAAAAATCTTTGATAGAGTGAACGCCTATTTCGACTCAATTCGCAAAAGTAGAATGTTGTTGGCAGCTAACCCAAATGACCCAATCGCCCATTATAATATGGGAACAGTCTATTCTAAGCTCGGGCTTCCCGAGAAGGCCTCCGAACAATTCAAGAGAGCATTGGCAATAAACCCGATGAACGTCCAGGCCTGGCATAATCTCGGCAGTGCCCATATGCGTCTGGATCGCACGGGCGAGGCGATTACTGCCTATCGGCAGGCGCTCGCTATCGATGAAACTTACGAATTGGCATGGAATAACCTTGGCAATGCCTATCTCCTTAAAGGATATTTGGGTCAGGCAAAGCATGCTTACGGCAAGGTGATCGAATTGCGTCCAGGTTATCCCGATGCACTGCACGGTTTAGGAAATGTGGCCCTGCAAGAGGGTTCCAATCAGGAGGCGCTTGAACTCTATCGGGCGGTACTGGATAGCGATACCTCCTATGCCAATGCATATTATGGCATGGCCATGGCTTATAAGGGGCTCGGCGACTCGACTAGCGCGGCGGCTAAACTGCGCGCTTTCAAGTCGCGTCACTCTGTGCGGCGTTGAAATACTTAGTCGCGGGCTAGTTAAAGTTTGGACTTCCCTTCACTGCTCCGCCCGACAACGGGTTGGTTAATAGACGGAGATGGCAAATGAAACGCTGGCTTTTGCTGTTATTTTGCATGCTATTGACAAGTTGTGCTACAGTCTTCAAGAGCGGGGCAAGACCGACAGATGTAAATAGCGCGACGCGGGCTAGGCTAGAGTTATTACCGGGAATTGGCCCTGCGACCGCGCAGAAGATCATCGAAGGCAGGCCGTTTACTAGGCCGGAAGACTTGCTCAATATAAAGGGCATTGATCGGGAATTACTAAATAAGATCAAGCCGCTGATAACGACCGGGCGGAATAAATAGCAGTACCCGTCCGGCCCTGAAATACGGCGTGTAAGTCTGGTATTGGAAGAGGGCTTACCAACAGGTCAAGCGAAAGCGAAACACAAAAAAGGTGCCTGGTTTTGCAAAATATCCACGTTGGCGGATAAGTATAGAGAGTGAGTGGCAGGTGACGGGGGGCGGTTGATGCTATAATCCAAGTCGATAAATAATGGGACGAGACCAAACAAGTATCGGCTTAAGCATGGTGCTAGTGGGGAAGGCTGGTCCGTACACCGTTATCGCCGTTGGGTTGCTCTATGGCGAATTGGTCCTCAACGGTACGCCGCTGGGGCCGAATTCGTAGACGCCCGCGGTTTTTTCTTGCTCTTTCTGCTGCTTGTAGTAATACAGCCGCTGTGGAGGCTACTATTTCGCCACATCCGAAAACGGCTGGGATGTGAAACACGCACAGTTTCCTGTGGAAATT